>ERZ842401.1530-NODE-1530-length-32876-cov-4.989428_pt1 | contig 32876 bp, 38 predicted proteins | sample MGYA00521270_ERZ842401 | MGnify/ENA primary metagenome ERZ842401 (study PRJEB31892, sample SAMEA3878208) | bioreactor metagenome | biome: Moose rumen | place: Sweden | collected 2011-10 | study: EMG produced TPA metagenomics assembly of the PRJEB12797 data set...
ACATCCTCGTTGGAGATTCGGGGAAGACCCCATCCTGCTAATCTGTGTACTGCCATCCAGAGCAAGAAACCCAGTCTATGTTACGGGGAAACCCCCAAGGAGGAAACGGGTTATCGGGTCATATGTCACGGGTATACTATCCCAAATCGAATAAGATAATTCAATAACATTAATATACGAGGAGGAAAGCATGATACTGATTGACGGGACGTACAGCGAGTACACAGGGCCAAAGACCCTGGATTACCCCGGCGGGTGCGCGATTGACACAAGCACCGACGAGGGCTTTGACGGCACTGAGTACAAGGCGCGGTGGCATAACGATGTTATCGGGGCATTCCATGCGGTATTTGTGGCGGCGTTCGGGGACATCAACAAGGTGACGAACAGGCCTGATAACGTAAGGGACAGCGACTTTCTGCGGGCACTTATGCAGCGCATAAAAGTGCAGACGGACGTGGCAAAGAAGGTGCTTGACGTGAACGGGGCAGAGACGGTGGTTTCCTGGGAGGAGCTGGAGGCTTTGTATTTTGCGGACAGGCACTACGCTGCCTTTGCAGGGTTTAACGGTAAGTTTGCCAATTTCCTGCCGATACGCGCCTGGGTGGAGAGCGACGGAGTGCATGTCTTTATGCGCTACCAAAAGGCGGACGGGACGGTTGTTGAAGGAACCCCCGCGGTCAAGTGGAATACGCGGAAATGGGGGACTTACAAGTGGGGACAGCAGATGTTTGTATCTGTAAATATAATTGTCAAGGAGGTTTTCGAGTGATAGGGTTTCCGACCATTTTGAAAACAAAAAAGGATTGGCAGCATGCGGTTGATTACGTCAAGGAAAGCAGGATGAACCGCAAGGAGCTGGTGTCAGAGCTGGAGAATCTGAGGGATAACGTGTATATGAACGTCCTGAAGGAATCCAGCAAGGGGAAGGATCCGGAGGAAATGACTCCGGATGACTTTGAGAAAGCTGAAGACCCCAACTGCGAGAAAAAGCGGCTGGGGATAAGCGATGAGGAGATCGCTGCATGGATTCAGGAGGTTTCAGGTGAGTAACATGTCCATTACTACCGCCCACGTGTATACTGACAACCGCACAGAGGCAGACCAGGATGAAGCGAAGGTTTCTATCATTCCGGAAAACGTGGGGGTGAAGTGCCAGGGAAAGTACTTTATTTCCAAAAGCAATCCGTTTGGGTATGCCGCGGACACGCTGCTTTTTTCGGGGGCGGGAATTGATTTTTACAACGGCGACGAGTGGATGCACTTTTTGAACCGCGAAGACTTCACCTTTAATCCGGCAAGCATCCTTGATACAGGGGATGCGCTTGAGTATGGCACGGATTATTATATTTATCTGTGCTTCTCAGGGATAAATCCTGAGCTCTGCGTTTCAAAAAACGCCACGTACCCCAACGGTTTTTCTGCGCTGACTTCGCGGAAGATAGGGTTCTTTCACTACGGGGCGGTGCGCAAGGTTTCTGATGACGGGAAATGGATCCCCATTGATTCCAACGGGAACAAATTCGGCTCACAGGGGACTATCTGGGAGCAGAATGTGACAAAAGGTGTCATTCCCAATTCTGTCGGAGACCTGAAAAATCACCCCCGCACCTATATGCCAGGAATGGCGAAGGTTGGGAATAGCTGGGTCTGCATCTATCCGATGTCGGTTAAAGAGACGGTTACGTTCATGGATGACACGAATGGACTTCATGTGGCAAACGGGGCTTTAAAGTCTGCATACGGGGCACTGCCGGTGACAGGAACTGAAGGACTGAACCAGTACAACTTTAACGAGCTGGCATGGATGCAGGAAATGAGGCTGACGCACTATGCGGAATGGCTCGCCGCCGCTTTTGGTTCCCCCCAAGGCCTCGATAATAGTGACAATTACGGGTGGACTAAAAAAACTAATACGGCGCGGACATTTACCGGATGCAGCGTTGACACTGCAAGCGGACAGTATTCCATCAACGGAGTAAAGCCGTTCGCCGTCTCTGCGCACAACATCTGTGACTGCACGGGCAATGTATGGGAATGGCAGGATGATTACTGTATCAGGCAGGATACCACGAGCTGGCAGTGGTATGATGTACTCGGGGCAAAGATGGGACAGGCGTATTTGCCGAATGACATCGGCCTGGCCGCATTCCTCTGCGGTGGGCGTTGGCACGATGGCGTTTGGTGCGGTCCTCGCACGGTGAACTTGTTCCACTGGCCGTGGCACGTGAACATCAGCATCGGGGCGCGTTTCGCCTGTGACGCCGCGTAGCGGTGCCTGTATCCTGATGCCCTGCAATCCTGTTTTTCACGCCGAGGGCAAGCCTGCCAACAGCGTGGCGAACCTGATTTTATATCAAAAGTTCGCGGATTTCCTCATCTGGTATGAGCCTATAGTAGAGCGCTTTCCGAGCAGCCAAAAACCAGCCTTATGTGCGGCGACAAAGAACACCTGCTACAGGATTATACGGATGATAATTATGACCAATAGACAGCGCAATAAGCTGCCAGGATGGTATGAGATTGACACCGAGCTTGAAGTACTGCGATTCCACATCCGGCATGCTTATAAGCGCCGCTACCTCTCCAAGAAAGGCTACGAGGTAGCCGCAAGGAAAATTGTTGAGGTAGGGAAGATATTGGGAGGGCTCATAAACCCGAAACCAAAAGGCGGCTGATGTTTTGAGCGTATTTGCCGAATGACATCGGCCTGACCGCATTCATCTGCGGTGGGAATTGGAACGATGGCGTTTGGTGCGGTCCTCGCACGGTGAACTTGAACAACTGGCCGTGGCACGTGAACATCAACATCGGGGCGCGTTTCGCCTGGGACAGGACAAAGCCTCTGCGAGGCTTTGTCTGCGGGTTTTGCTACACAAAACCCGGGATGAAGCCTTTGCCGTTACTTGTGCTGACGCCGTGCTGATTACGGTCAGGCGGTGGTGACAAGAGGATTTCTCTTTAGTCAGATCAGACCGCCTTTGTGCGCCTTGCAAGAGGCGTGCAAAAATCACTTTGCCGGATGCTTACGAGCGTCCGGCTTTTTATACAGGAGAAATGCATGGAAAAGCCAACGTTTGAAGCAGTGTACGATTTTCAAAATCTGCTTGCTGCGGCAGAGAGTGCGTATGAAAGCATCTCAAAAAAGAAGAGACTCAGAGCGCATGTCAGGCTGTTTATGGATCACCTGGAAGAAAACCTTATTGAATTACAGAATGAACTGATATGGCGGACATACCGCATGGGCAAATTCTTCATGTTCAAGGTGTATGAGCCGAAGGAGCGGGATATTGCCGCTCTGCCGTTCAGGGACAGGGTCGTGCAGATTGCACTTTGCAATGTAATTGAGCCATATATAGACAAACGCTTTATTTATGATTCCTATTCAAGCAGGAAGAAGAAAGGGCAGCTGGCGGCAGCGCGACGGGCTGCGTATTTTATGAGTAAGCCGGATTGTACAAAATATATCAAGTGCGATATACATAAATTCTTTTACAGCATTGATCTTTATGTGCTCATGATGATTACACGGCGGTACATTGACGATGAGGGCATTTTATGGCTGATAGAGCTCATTATAAGAGAGGAAAATCCGGAAAAAGGCATAAAGCTTGGCAATCGGTTCAGCCAGCCTGCCGCAAATCTTTATCTAAATGAGCTTGATTTTTACATGAAGCAGCGCCTGCACGTCAAGTATTATGTACGCTTTGCAGATGACTTTTTGATTTTCGGGCGCAGCAAGGGGCAGCTGCAGGCATATTTCGAGCAGGTTGAAGCTTTTCTCGCCGAAGAATTGCACCTTAAAACGAATGACAAGACACGCATCGGCAGCTGTAAAGACGGCGTGGATTTTGTGGGCTACCAGATTTACCCAAACCACATGGTTATCAAGAAGAAGAGTATGCAGCGCACGAAGCACTTATTGCACGGGTGGATGCACAGCAAGGTGCCTGATGACACTTTTGCTGCTTCTATAGGGTCGCGGTGCGGGCACGCACGCGGAACAGTATCTTACAAATTTTACAACAAGATTCTGCTCCGCGCACTGTTTTATGAGATAAAGAAGTACAAAGAGTTTGAAGCACGTGTATCAGAAGCCGAAGCCTCCGGGCAGGTCAAATTATTAAACAGGCAGGATGCTAATCAAGACTAAACGGCAGTTCAAGCTGGCGGTATTCTAGGATAGAAAACGGCTCGTAGTGTTTCTTTGCATCCCGATTCCTCGCAATCCACCGCGAGAGCTCCATGCAGGCATCCCTTCTTGCATCGCGCAGGCTGGCGGCGGCAGGGGTGTCTGGATGCGGGTAGCTGGAGCGGATGAGCATTCCCAGCCTGCAATTTATTGCATACAGGTAGCCCCCGGGGGTGCGGTAGATGGCGATTGCTATTTCGTCCTTGCCGTGGACTTCCCTGTACTCTTTTTCAGGCGGCACGGTAAGGCGGCCGGATTCGTTGAAAACAGGCATAATGATTTCAAGGCTGCCCATACATATATTTTACCCCTGCCCAAAATCCGGCTTTATAGCCGAATAAAGCATCTTCTTTATGCCCACACGGGAATTCTTTCCCGCAGTCACACTCCCGGCAGAGCATACACAAATCTGCACCATAGCTTTCAGCACAATACTCTATGTATGCCTCGGACGGGGCTTCCTTCACTGAATATTCTATCACCATCTCATTTCCTCCCATATATTTAATCTTGTACCGTTTCTATAACAAAAGGTTCGTCCCAAAGATACCCGATTGTATCAACAACCTCCAGTTCATCATCTTGAGTGTTAATAATCGCCATGACATCCGGATTAACTGCTCTTTCAAGCCTTTCTTTTAGTTCCTTAACAGTCATTTCCACCCCCCAAAAGTTCCTCCTGTCAAGCGCTCACCGCTTCCTTGCGCGACACCGAAGGTGTATGGTGATTTTAAGAATCGCATTAAACAGCGTCTCTGTCATTTTTTCCTCCATGACTTAAAAAATATCTGGTTCGTCTGTATCTTCGGTGTCGGGACCGGCGAAGGGGTCTTCGTCGGGGGCGGCATCAAAGGGGATTTCATCGTTATGCGCAGGGGGCAGATCCTGCCGCGGGCCTCCAGAAGGGATATCTCTCAAGACGCAGTTCAGGACTATCTGCTCAGGGACGGTATGCCCGGGGAATTTCTTTTGCCCGATAACCACTTCATTATAATCACCCTTGAAGTAGCGTGTAAACTTTGATTGCGTCATCACATCCCTGTCTTTCGGCTTGCCGTCTTCGTCGAGTTCGGCACCTGAAAACTGGATGAATGCCTTGTACACATCTTTTAAGCGTACAAACTTTGTATCATCCTTGATGAATTCGATGCAGGAATCGACAAAGCTATTCAGCGGCGTTGCCGCCTTCTGCACGTAGTCACCTTTGTATTTTTCCGCCTCCTGCGAGATTTTTATCTTACCGTGCTGCTCATACTTTACCTTGAGGTACTTTTCTGCATAATACTTGATGATTGCAGGATATTCGGGGCGCAGCTCCTCCATAAAAAACTTGCCGTCCTTTGCATCTTTTTCGTCCGGATCATGCTGGATTGAAAAAGGCACTATCACCATGCGTTCGACAAGGGCGGTGTCACTCGAGTCAAATTTGGGCGAATAGTTTGTTGATATGATAAGCTGCGCGGTCGCCTCGTAGTTCTCCGGCTTTTTCCACATGCCGCGGACAGTGAGTGCGCCGCCGCCCGTGTAGGATTTAAAGACCGCGCTGTCTATCTTGTCGTTTTTGTCGGTTTCGTCGCACACCGCCGCGCCTGCGCCTATAAGCTGCTCCATGAACGGGTCGGGACCGTTTACCGCATAGCCCAGACGTCCACGGAGCATGATTTTTTGCACGGGGAGCGGAACAAGCATACTTTCCTTCTGTCCTGCCATTGCAGCATCCCCCCCCTTCCCCTGGTAGTAGCTGTAGATGTCGCGCAGTATATTCAGCGTGGTGGTCTTACCCGTATGAGTTCTGCCTACAAAAATTCCGGCAACTTTGTATGTTGCACAACGGGACGGGATAAGGGAGATAAACTGGTTTAACATCTCGAGCGTATCGTCGTTTTTGAAGTTTCCGTGCATAAACTCCAAAAACTTTTCAGGCATTCCGGCGTTTTTTACGTCGTCTATGCGGTACGGCAGCATCTGCATGCGGAACTCTTTTGGCGAGCTTGTCCTAAAATGCAGCTTTCTGTCTTTAGAGCCAGTAAAGTCTATAACGCCGTCAAGAAGCGTGAGCGTTTCCTTTATGCCCACGCCGTCAAACTGGATTTTTTCGTGCCACACCGTGGGCAATACGCTCAGGTCTTTTACAACGTCATTGCGGAACGAACGCTTCTCTATTGCTACCAGCGCGCTGTAGAGGTCTTTGCTTTCAAATTCGCCATCCGCGTTATGGTTTATGAAGTAATTGAGGATTGAGGCAAGGATATTGTATACAACACCCCACGGATCCGGCTCACGTTCCCATACATGGCCATTAAAACGGTAGAAACACCCCGCTTCTTCTGAATACACCAGCTTGTTGCCGAGCACGAACGCACAGAGGTTTGCTGCGGATTTATTACCATGCTTGTTGACAAAGTTGTTGAAATCCTTGTGCTTTTTGACCTTGGAGAAGTCAATAGTAACAATCGGCTTGTCAGGGCTTGCCGCAAGCTGCGCGAGCTCATCCCGTGTGAGCGTGGCACGGCGGATTTTATTGATGAAATAATAAGTGAGCCCGTATTTTTCTGCAACGGTAATCATAAATGAGGGGCGCGTGCCGCCGCGGGTTTTAAGAAGCGCCGCCGGAGCGCCCCATTTTTCAAGCAAGCCACGGACGGCATCATTCCACTCGGCAACGGCGTTGCTGCAGGCGCTGACAAACGGCTGGACATCGCGTTTATCCAGGCATTTGAGCTGGATTTTTTCCTGCTTCAACACGGATGCAAGCTCTTTTTCCGTCATGGTTCCGCACTGGGGCGCCGCCGGAGCTTCCGGATTTGCCGGAACGTCCTCCAGCTTGGCTTTTTTTGCCTTTTTGCTGCCCCTCACTTTTTCGGGCGCGACATACTCTTTTGCTTCCTGCAGCGCTTTGTGGATGAGGTCAACGCGGTTTTGGCGCACGCACTCATCGGCATCCTTGTAGATTTCGAGCAGCGCGAGCTTTATGGAGCCGGTATAGCCGTACTTGCGCAGCTTATCTGGCACGGTCTGCAGCTGGTTGCCGCTTGCCGAGATATTCGGGATCGCGCCCATCGCGCCCCTGCCAGCTTCATCATTATCATAGAGAAAAACAACCTCTTTTGCCCCAAGAAGGTAGGTCTCTATCATTTCCTTGGTCAAGCCGGTTATGCTGCCTGTTGAATAGACGTTTTCAATTCCGGCAGCCCGTGCCACAAGCGCATCCAGCTCTCCTTCCACGAGGATGACAGGCTGTGTCGTGTCGATCGGCTGAGGAACAGGAAAGCCCTCTGCATATTTGGAATTGAATTTCTCGCATTTTTTGCTTGTGCAATAGTGCAGCTTAAAGCCTTTTGCAAGGGGGATGACCACACCGGCGCGCCCCCATGTGTAATTGCCGGTGGTCGGGCTTGGCGCATAGGGTATGCCTGCGCCAAGCATCGTGGCATTGGGCAGGTCATGGCGGGCAATATCGAGGCCAGGCCAATAGAGGAATGAGCTAAGAAGTTTTTCTACCACTTCATCTGGATATTTCCCACCCTTGATTTTTTCCCGCTGTTTAAAGAAGTCTCTCACGATGTCTGCAATGCGGGGATTGCCGGACATATAGCTCCTTGACTGTTCAAGGGCTGCGGCATCAAGCTTTTTCTTTTTTTTCCGCTTTGGCTGCTCAGGGGCAGGGACAACAGGAGACGAGGCGATGCTGCCGCCAAATACACCCGCAAGGTGGCTGTATTGCTCTTTCTTTTCGGTGATGCCGTCCAGCCATTCTACGGCATCGTAGATGTCGCCGTGCTGTTTGCAAGCGTGGCAGAAGACATACTCGGCATTGACGGTGCAGCTATAGCTGTCATCATTCTTTCCCGTCATTGCCGAGTGCCCGGGGATAAAGCAGCGCACGTTCTGGCCTTCGGCGCATTCGATGCCCTTTATGTGGAGGTAGTCTATAAGCCTGTTCTTGTAAACCGCATAATCTGTGTTCATTTTACCTTTTCAGTTCCGCTGCAAGCAGGGTGCCGCCAAACTCGCGTTTGAGCAGGTGCACCGCCATGTTTACGCCGCCGCTCCTCTTGAGAATTTCAACTTCTGCCGGGGAATACTTGGTGCCATCCTGGCAGTATGCCCAGCCGGTTTCCTTGCTGACAGCCACGACTGTATTCAGCTCGCGGCTGTCTATGTAGATAAATCCGGGCTTCTGTACGAGTTCTGCCATATCAGCCGCCGAAGTGCCTCACAAGGATTTCGATAATCTTGTTGCAGGCATGAAAAACGCTGTTTGCTTTCTGCGAGCGCACAAAGTTCTTCCAGCCGCAACGGTAATTTACGATTTCCGAAATAACTTCCCCCAGGTCTACGCTTTTCCTGCGCGCAAAGTCGTAGTCGTCTTCAGGATTTCCCCCTAGGGAAGGTTCTTCTTCTGCATCCGGCTCGTTGACCAGAGGCCTTGCGCGGTAGTCTTCCACGGCCTGCCTCGTTGCCATTACGCTCCCGCCATTCTTTTGGGCTTCTTTAATGACCCCGCGCAGCGCTTCCCGCGGGATGGAACGTGCCTGGGCAAGGGCTTTTGTTGCCATCCCTTCGGTGTCGGCACCGATGGCGGCGGCATCTTCGCGAACTTTTACCCCCGCAAAAAGATCTGAGACCCACTGCTTTGATTTGTTGAGTGCGCGGGCTATCTCTGCGTGCGTCATTGTTTCTGCCATTTCCTGCAATGCCCTTTCTTTTTCCTGCGTGCTCAGGTTTGCACGCTGGATGTTTTCCACGAGCTGCAGGGTGAGGGTGTTGCCCCCTACAAAGACTGCCTTCATCTGCAAAAAGGGCTTGCCCTGCTTTACGAGCAGTTCAAAGGCGCGGTGGCGGCGGTAGCCAAAGATCAGTTCAAAAAAGCCCTCGCTGTCGGCAGGCTTTACACCGACAGGCTGCAGCTGCCCGTACTGTTCAATGGATGCGGCGAGGGAGGCGATGTCTTCTTCGTTGTATTCTACGCGCACGTTGGTGCTTTCGCGGATGAGGTCAAGCGGGATGAGCGCGGCAACAACGTTCGTTGCATTACTGAGCACGGGCATTTAAAAACTCCTCCCTGTCATATCAGACACAAATTTGGTAAGGCGGTTCTGCACGATGGGGTGCAGGGGCGTTTCAGGGTTGGCTGTGAGGCGGCGGAGACTCTTGACCTCGCTGATGGGCGTTTCATAGAGAAATTCGCCAAACTCACTCTTATACTGCTCTAAGATGCCGTCTTGATTCACGCGGCTGTTATAGCGGGTGACGACTACTGATACGTCTGCCTGTATCATGCAGTTCTGCAGCTGCTGGAAGCAGCTTACGGTTGCCCGAAAGTCGAGCGATGAGCAGGCACCGCAGATTATCAGTTTGTCAGCCGCAAAAATTGCGTTACGGGTATGGCTGCACCAGTTGCCCGGCGGGTCAATGATGCAGATGTCGTAATTGGCGGCGTATTCGGCTTTCTGTACCTGGTTTTTGAGCGTCATGTCAAAGCAGTTTGACATAAGGTTTAAATCAAGGTCGGCGGGAATCAAATCTATGTATCCCCCGCCCGCCGTATCTTTGATGCGGTACGGCTTTACCGCCGTGCCGAAAAGCAACTGCTTGGATGTTGCGTCGCACAAGGCATGTTTATATGCCTGGCTCATGCTGCAATTCGGGTCGATGTCTATACAGAGGACGTGTAAGCCGAATTTTGCGCAGGTTTCCGCCATTGTAATAGCAAGCGTCGTCTTGCTTGTGCCGCCCTTCCAGCTGATAAAGGTTATTGTCTTCATTTTACCTCCCACTTGCCTCTAGCAATAGTGATATTTGATATCATGGTCTTCAAGATATAGCCTTTGTTGCAATGAAGTCCTGTGTTGACAATAAAAAGGCTCTCCAAGTTCTACACTTCTGAATATTTTAATCCAGCCCTCCTTTTCCAATTCCAGATCTGATTTATTAAAATAAAGATTTGCGACTTCCTCATGGGCTGCCCAATCACAACCGTAAAAATCCCCTTCAGGAGAGAGCCACCCCAAATCTGAATCTTCCTTTATTAGGTAGGAATAAATATCTTTTCTGTGATATTCAACAAAAGAATCTTCATCGGGAAAATCAGCAACTGCAAGAATTTCATCTTTTTCGTTTTTGCAGCACCAACCGCCATGCATATTTATCCATATCTCACCATATTTGTTGTACCCTACTTTCGCCCAATATGGGCGAGCTGTTGCATTTCTGTAACTTTGCTGTATTTTGTAGAATGTCATTTCATCACTCCTTTATATCTGCAAGATGTATCGCATACACAGGCTTGGCGATGCACAAGTCCGTGTCCCTGCCGTCCACGACTTCAATACGGGTAATCGTTGCAGTCATATACTTATTCGTATATCCAAGCCGAAGTTTGCATCGATGTACATCTGAGTTTTTAGAATCCCATGCAACTCTCCAGTTCTGTGGGAACGGAAATATCAGCATTTTTTACCCCCACCTTCCCCCATGCTCGCTCAGACAATATCAAAAGGTATTTCATTTCCGTCCGCCTCGCAGGGTGCGGGCGGTTCTGACATACCGGCTGCAGGCTGCGAGGCGTTCTGGGCGCCGTTTCCTTTCGGCTCGCGCTGGATTTCCATGTTCTCCGCGATGACATTGACGCGAGAAAACTTCTTGCCTTCCGCCTCCCACCGGTCCTGATGCAGCCTGCCCGTCACAGTAACTTCTCTACCCTGCGTGAGATAGGCCTGCATTGCCTTGCCGTAATTGCCGTAGCATACAATGTCAAAATAGTTCGGGCGGTTCTCGCATTCGTCAGAACCCTTTTTCTTTACACGTTCGTTGACTGCGACCGAGAATGTACAGACCGCCAGACCAGCCTTTATGTACTTCAATTCTGCCGGACGCACACAGCGACCAGTTAGCACAACCACGTTTGTATTTGCCATTTTTAAACACCCTTTACGGCTTTGCCGTCCTTGAAATATTTGGAGATGTCTACGCCGAGGCTTGCGGCGTATTCCTCCAGCACATCATCCGTAACAGCGAGCCAGCGCACGACTTCCTCCCGCTGCCACACCTTGCGCCCGTTGTATCGCTTTGTCCGCGTGCCACAGCATGGCTGCTGCCATACTTTGCGCCGGATGCTGTCTACATCGCTGCCGCCCTTAAAGTGGCATGCCTGTTCGAGCGTGCAGAGCGCGGGTATCTGCTGTACAAGCGTGCTGGACGCAATGAGCGTTTTTTGCTCCTGCATCTGCATCGACAGCTTTTGCAGCTGCAGCTGTATGGCTGCCAGCTCATTTTTTTCAATTTCTGTCATTCCTTATCCCGCTGCTAAAAAGATATTCCGGGTGCTGAAAAATCCACTCTTCGGCAACGACTACGGAGTAGCCGATGACCACAGGCGCACCGCCACTTTCCTTGAGCCGTGTGCTTATCGACACGTAGGACACGCCGCTGTCTATGCCCGCCTCAAAGTAGGAGCGGTAGCGCGTGCCGTTGACGTATACGGCTTTCCAGTGGTGATGGCATTTATGCCTAGTTGCCAGACTTGTAATCTGCCTCCAAATCCGTGCCTGCTGTGGATTGTGCCCGATCAAGCGCTAGCCTTCCCCCGCAATCAGTTCGTAACCTGCTATCACTTGCATAACTTCGCCGTCGATTTTTTTCTGCGTTACACAGATCCCCTCTACCAAGGTGCACAGGCGGCGGGTGAAGAAGCTCTGCGTTACCGTAACGGCATTCCGCCCGGTATACTCGCAAAAGTCGGCATAGCACGCTTTGAGTGTGACAAATGCATCATCTGATGCAGCAAGGCGGGCTTTTGCCCAGACTGCCATGTCGTTGTCAAAGTCGGAGCGATACGCATTTCCGCCTTTGCGGATGACGGGTGTTTTCCCCCCCGTTATGTTTTCCAGACAGCGCGGGCTGATCAGATTTTTTGAGGTAAATTCCTCCAGATGCTCAAGGATGTAGCGGTTGGCGCGGAGACGCGCTATCTCCATGCGCTTTTTTTCCTGCTCTAGCTCTGCGTCAATGCCCACGGCATAGGCACCGCTTTTGCGCAGGGATGGCAGCACTTCGCCCGTGACCCAGCGCCGGAATACCTTTGCCGTTTCTTTCCGGCTCATGAATATGGCGTGATACAAGCCGGGCTCGTTTATAACGAGCATTTCCTGCACGCCGCCGGAGGTGGGAACTGTGCACGTTGCGGTTTCATCAGGGTCGAGATATTTAGTCAAATCTGTTGTCAACTTGTATTCCAGTGCCGTTGCAACATCTTTCCCGACAAACCAAGGGACACTTTCAAGCGGGATTGTGCGCACAAGCATGTCGCCAAATGCCCACATCTGAACGCTTTTTACCGCGAGAGCACGCGATCCTGTCCCCAGTTTTACACTATTTTTAGATGGAAATCCGCTGTTTTCTGTCAAAAGGGTATGATTATTTATCATACCCTTTGCGCCGTTTTCGCCGTTTTCCGCCAAAAGGGTACTCATATTGTGAGTACCCTTTGCACCGCTTTTGTCGTTTTCGAGCAAAAATTCGCCGTTTTCTGTCGAAAGGGTCACGCTCTCACCGTGCCCCTTTGCTTCGTTCTCGCCATTTTCTGTCATTTTTAATCCCCCGTGGCGGTCACCTACCCTATTTTTTCTTCCTGCCCCTGCGGAAGCCAGCCGTTTTTCTGTAAATCTGCAAGAATGACATTCCGGATGTAATTCTGCTTTTTGAATCCCATTCGGAATATAAAGGCATTAAGCCTTTGCCATTCTGCATCGGTAAATGGAATTTGTAGCGTTCGCTTTTTCAACGTTTCCATTCGGAACCCCTTACTTTGATTTGAAACCGTCTTTTTTTACGGTTATACCTTGATGATACCGCCTGTTTATACGGTTGTCAAGTGAAAAATTGTACTTTTTTACTGTTTTTTTATGCTAAAATGGTATGATGGAGTTACATAACGGCTTTTTTTATCGTATCAAGCAGTGGGCAAAACAAAACAACACCACGATTGAGGCGATTATGAATGGATGTTCAGACGGAAAATGGACACAAGATACATACTACGGCTGGAAAAGTGCTACATCACTGCCAAAAGGTGAGAACATCTTTGCCCTCGCACATTACATGGGCGTATCGTGTGATTGGCTTATTTCCGGCATCACGCCAGGGACAGGCGCGGAAAACGGCAAAAAATCTTCCCTGACCGAAAAATATCGCGATTTACTCAGCGACTTGGAGACGCTTGACGAGGCGGGGCGCTTCGCGGTGCGGCAGCTTGCCCACACGCTTGCAAGCACCCGTTCCGCGGCAAGTGGCACCGGGGAGCTGGCGGGATAATCTGCATAGACAAACTTTAAAGGAGCGAACACGATGAAGGAGAAGATCGCTTTTACCGCGTTCATCTTTGCGGTGATTATGGCTGCCTTCGCGGCAAGCAACAAGGTCTACTACGTCCGCGATGGCAAGCGGTATCACAGTTCCGCACACTGCAGAACGCTTGCAAGGTCCAAAAACATTCAGGAAACGACCCTCGAAGAGGCAAAAGAAAAAGGGCTGACACCATGCAAAGTATGCTACAAGCAGTAGGCAATGGTAATGAAAATGGAAATAAAACCGAGGAAACGCAAGGAAATACCGGGAAATGATTTTTTGTATTTCCTTGTATTTGACGGATATAGGAAAGGATAGGAAAAGAGGAAGTTAGCGAGAGTATATTTTTTTGCATAAATCTTGCTTTCCCAGCGAAAATTAACTACAATACGCCTATGAATATATCTATTGTAGGGACCGGCTATGTCGGGCTTGTGACGGGAACGTGTTTTGCGGAGATGGGAAACCATGTGTGGTGCATTGACATTGACAAGGAGAAAATCGCAAAGCTGAAGGACGGCATCGTTCCCATTTATGAGCCGGGACTGGAAGAGATGGTAAAGCGCAACGCAAAAGATGGAAGGCTCTGCTTTACGACGAACTACGGGGAAGCCGTCCCCTCGTCTGACTTCTGCTTTATCGCCGTGGGAACACCTCCCGGGGAGGATGGCTCTGCGGATATACAGTACGTACTCGCGGCGGCAGAGGGTATCGCCCGACAGATGATAGGCTATACGATTGTGGTCAACAAATCCACCGTGCCTGTGGGAACAGGTGAAAAGGTGAACGCCGTCATCAGCGACACGCTGAAAAAACGCAGCGATGCAGTGGGCGTGGAATATGATGTGGTGTCAAACCCTGAGTTCTTGAAGGAGGGCGTCGCCATAAACGACTTTTTGCACCCAGACAGGATTGTGATTGGCGCGAGCACGGAGCGGGCAAAGCACCTTATGCTCAGCCTGTACCGGCACTTTACAGAGAACGGTCATCCGATCATCACCACTGACATAAAGTCTGCTGAAATCACGAAGTATGCGGCAAATGCCATGCTTGCCACGAGGATAAGCTTTATGAACGAAATTGCCCGCCTCTGCGATGAGGTGGGGGGAGATGTAAAGGCGGTGCGCCGCGGCATAGGTACGGACACCCGCATAGGCATGGGCTTTCTCTATGCTTCCTGCGGTTACGGCGGCTCCTGCTTTCCCAAGGATGTGCGCGAACTTGCGCAGGCAGGACGGCGGGCGGGCGTGGAGATGCGGATTGCCCATGCTGTTGACGAGGTGAACACTGCCCAGAAGCATCTGGTCGCTGAGCGCGTCATCAAAAAATACGGCGAAGATTTGCACGGCAGGACCTTTGCGCTGTGGGGGCTCTCTTTTAAGCCGCAGACAGACGATATGCGCGAGGCACCGTCCATCACCATTGTCACCGATTTAGTTCAGCACGGCGCTAAAATCAGGAGCTACGACCCGCAGGCTTACGAGATGGCAAAGAAATACCTTGCGCATATTCCCGCCGGAAGCATTACCTATGAAGATGATATGTGGAGTCCCCTTGAAGGTTCCGATGCCCTCATTTTGGTTACGGAATGGAAGCAGTTCCGCAATCCTGATTTTGGCAGGATAAAGTCCCTGCTCAAGGAACCTGTCATCTTTGACGGGCGCAATCAGTACGAGCCATATATAATGGAAGAATTTGGCATAGAGCTGCACTGCATCGGGCGAAATTACATCTAGGGCAGGAAATATATGGCAGAATTGGAACGGATGCACATAGCCTTTTTTGGCAAGAGGAATGCGGGAAAGTCGAGTCTGGTGAATGCCGTTACGGCGCAGGAGCTGAGCCTCGTTTCCCCGTGCGCGGGCACGACCACCGATCCGGTGAAAAAAGCGATGGAGCTGCTGCCCCTCGGGCCGGTGCTCATCATCGACACGCCGGGCATAGACGATGAGGGCGAACTGGGGACTCTGCGGGTACGCAAGGCGCGGCAGGTGCTCGGTCATACAGACCTTGCTGTGCTCGTGGTAGACGCTGCGCTTGGCTTGGGGGCGCAGGACAGGGAATTGCTCTCGCTTTTTGAGGAAAAACATATTCCCGCGCTCATCGCGTATAACAAATGCGACCTGCTTGCTTCTGGCTCTGTTCCCAAAGCGGTGGCGGGCTTTACCGCTCTTTCGGTGAGCGCCAGAGAGGGAACGAATATCCAGACGCTAAAGGAAAGCCTTGCGGCTCTGGGAAAGCAGGCGAAAGTGGAATCCCATCTGGTGGCGGATCTCCTGCATCCCGGGGATGCGGTGCTGCTCGTCATCCCTCTAGATGCTGCCGCGCCCAAGGGAAGGCTTATCCTGCCTCAGCAGATGGTTCTGCGTGACGTTCTAGACGCGGGGGCAATTCCCTTTGCCTGCACGCCTGAAATGCTGCCCCGCGCACTTGCCTTGCTTCCCGAAGCGCCCTCCCTTGTCATCACTGATTCTCAGGTCTTTGGCGCGGTCAATAAAGCTCTGCCGCCTGCCGTTCCCCTTACCAGCTTTTCCATACTCATGGCTCGCTGTCGGGGCACGCTGCTTTCCTCTGTGCGGGGAGTGCGGCGCCTTGCTTCGCGACAGGATGGCGATGTGGTGCTCATCAGCGAGGGCTGTACGCATCACCGCCAGTGCGGGGATATCGGCACAGTCAAGCTTCCCGCTTGGGTCAAGGAATTTACGGGCAAAAACCTGCGCTTTGCATTCACCAGCGGGGGCGATTTTCCAGAGGACCTTTCTCCTTATTCGCTGGTCATACACTGCGGCGGTTGTATGCTCAGCGCGGGAGAGATGAAGATGCGTATCGCTTCCTGTGAAGCCTGCGGTACGGCAGTCACCAACTACGGCATGGTCATTGCCCATGTCCACGGCATTCTGGCGCGGAGCCTTGCGCCGCTTGGTCTTTGATGGCTTTCGCTTCTGCTTTTCTGGATATAGCCCTCATCGTAGCGGCGGCGCTGCTTTTTATCGTGGGCATCATTGGCTGTGTGATTCCCGGCATTCCCGGCACGCCGCTCTGCTGGGGCGGACTGCTTGTGGGGCACTTTGTTTCCCGAACGTCCCTGCCATGGCCTGTGCTGATTGGGACGGCGCTTGTCTGTGTGGCGGTAGAGATAGTGAACAACCTTGTGCCTTCGTATTTTACGAGGAAGTCAGGCGGCTCGAAAGCGGGGAGCACGGGCGCGATTGTCGGTGTGTTTGTGGGTATGTTCACCGGACAGATTTTACTCATCCTGCTGGGACCGTTCATCGGCGCGCTTGTGGGTGAACTTTTCCACGACTACAGCGATTTCAAAAAGGCGTTTCGTTCCGCCTGCTACTCTTTTCTGGGCTTTCTGACGGGGACGGGGCTCCGCCTTATCGTGGCGGCAATCTTTGTCGTCGTGTTTATCCGTTCGTTTTTTTCTTAAAGACCCACAGCTTGCTCAGCACGTAGTTCAGTATGATGACGAGCACGGTTATGGCAACCTTGCAGAGTTTTTCGTTAAGGTGGCAGACCTTCACGCTCAGGAAGAGCAGGACTGTTTCAACGATGAAGGTAAAGATGCGGGAACTGAAGAATTCCACCAGCTCTTTGACCCATACCGCTGGTTCCCAGCTCTTGCTGTTGAACACGAAGAGCTTGTTCGTCACGAAGGCAAAAACGACGGCGATGATCCAGGCGATGGTGTTTGCGGTAATCAGCGGAAGCCGCAGCTTGTCTCGGAAAACGAAAAACACGAAAAGGTTCAGCACCGTCGTCAGTACGCCGAAAACCCCGTAAAAAAACAGCTCTTTTATCTTTGACCAGTCCATTCGCCCATCATAACCGTTTTCCTGCTTTCAAACAAGGGTCATAACTCTTCCCTGTTAAGTATAGATTTTCTTCAGATGTCCATACTCCCAGTAGAAACGATAATCGTTTTGTGCTAAGATAAAGCAGATTATGGTAACGAATATATTGATAGTCGGCGTGGGCGGGCAGGGGGCGTTGCTTGCCTCCAAGACGCTTGGGCAGGTATTGCTTGATGCCGGATATGACGTCAAGGTGAGCGAGGTACATGGCATGAGCCAGCGGGGCGGTTCCGTGGTCACGTATGTGCGCTATGGAAAAAAAGTCTATTCCCCGATTGTGGACAAGGGAAGCGCAGATTTCATCGTTTCCTTTGAGCTTTTGGAGGCAGCCCGCTATGCGGAATACCTCAAGAAAGGCGGACAGGTGGTGGTGAACACACAGCAGATAGACCCCATGCCCGTCATTACCGGAGCGGCAGAATATCCGCAGCAGCTGGAAGAAAAACTTCGCAAGGCGGGCGTAAAGCTGGACGCTCTGGACTGCCTTGCGCTTGCGGAAGAGGCAGGAACGGCAAAGGCGGTAAACATCGTGCTTTTGGGCCGCCTCTCACGGTATATGGATTTTCCAGAAGACGCATGGCTTCGAGCCATCGAAAAGCAGGTAAAGCCCCGCTTTCTTGAAGTGAATAAAAAAGCGTTCTTGCTGGGAAGGAGATAGAACTATGGCTTTAAAATATTTTCAGAAAGAAAAAGAATGTATGCCGAACGAAGCCTTGCGGAAGCTGCAGGGCGAGCGCCTTGTGGAAAACTTCCGCCATGTCTATGAAAACGTGGCGTATTACCGCAAGCGTTGTGAAGAAGCAGGCGTCAGCCCTGATGACATCCACGGACTTGAAGATTTGGACAAAATCCCCTTTACCTGCAAGGACGACCTGCGGCAGACCTACCCCTACGGGCTTTTTGCCGTGCCGATGAGCGAAGTGGTGCGCATCCATGCCTCTTCGGGAACGACGGGCAAGCAGATTGTCGTGGGCTACACAAAGGAAGACCTCGACATTTGGGACGAATGCACCGCCCGTCAGCTTGTCGCGGTGGGAGCCGATGAAAACGACATCGTGCAGGTGGCTTACGGCTACGGCCTCTTTACCGGCGGCTTCGGACTGCATGGCGGGGCAACAAAGCTGGGGGCGCAGGTTATCCCCATTTCCTCAGGCAATACCAAGCGGCAGATTACCTTTATGCAGGATTTGCGCTCCACCGTGCTTGCCTGCACCCCCTCGTATGCCGCCTACCTCGGCGAAACCCTGCATGATATGGGGCTGAGCCCTGCCGACATCTGCCTGAAAGCGGGCATCTTTGGCGCAGAGCCTTGGACCGAAGAGATGCGGCGGGACATAGAGAAATCCCTCGGCATCAAGGCGTATGACATCTACGGTCTGACCGAAGTCATGGGACCGGGCGTTGCCTATGAATGCGCAGAGCAGAAGGGCATGCACGTCAACGAAGACCACTTCATCATAGAGACGATTGACCCCGATACAGGCAAACGGATTCCCGACGGCGAAAAGGGGGAGCTTGTCTTTACGGCAATCACCAAGAAGGCTTTCCCCCTCATGCGCTTCCGCACCAAAGACATCGGCGTGCTCAACAGGGCTCCGTGTCCCTGCGGCAGGACTTTCGTGCGTATGTCCAAGCCCATGGGGCGCACTGACGATATGCTTATCATACGCGGCGTGAATGTGTTCCCGAGCCAGATTGAAGGCGTCTTGCTGCAGAACGGCTATCCGGCGAACTACCAGATCATCGTTGGCAGGGTGAACAATACCGATACCTTTGAAATCAAAGTGGAGATGGTGCCGGAGAAATTCAGCGACGTCATCGCGGAGATAAACAAGCAGGAAAAAGCGCTCGAAGCCGCGCTGCTCACAGTGTTGCAGATAAAGGCGAAGGTGACTCTGGTTGCCCCCAAGAGCATTGCCCGCTCGGAAGGCAAGGCAAAGCGCGTCATAGATACCCGCAAGCTGCATGATTAGGAGGAAGTCATGACCATCAAACAGATTTCAATTTTTTTGGAAAACCGCCAGAAAGCCCTCTCGGAGCTGACCGATGACCTTGCCCGCAACAGCATCAATATGCGGACGATTGCCATTGCGGACACGAGTGACTTCGGCATTGCCCGCATCATTGTGGACAATCCCGACGATGTGGCGGAGACGCTCAGAAAGGCGGAGTACATAGTAAACATCACCTCTGTCATTGCGATTGAAATTCCCGACGAGGCGGGCAGCCTGAACAAAATCCTCAAGCTGCTTGCCGACAACGGGCGCAATGTTGAGTATATGTATGGCTTTACGGGGCGCAAGACTAATTCCGCCTATATGATTATCCGCTGTACGGATATCCCCGCTACGGAAAAGGTGCTCGATGAGGCAGGCATCCGTTCCATCAGCCAGGAAGACCTGCGGCAGGTGTGAGGTTTGTATGGCAGATACAGCAGCGTTGGAAGAAGCCCGCGCTTTCTTCCAGAAAGATATTTTTGCTTCAACGACAACGGGAATAAGCATTGATGAGGTAGGGGAGCACTATGCAAAATGCTCCTTCACCATCAGCGATGCCCACCGCAATGCATACGGCGGAGTGATGGGCGGCGCCATCTTTACGCTGGCAGACTTTACCTTTGCCGTTTCCGCAAATTTCAGGCAGGTACAGACCGTCTCCACCGCAAGCCAGATAAGCTTCATCGGCACAGCAAAGGGAACCCGCCTCATCGCCGAGTCCACCCTCATAAAAGACGGCCGCAGCACCTGCCTGTACGCAATAAACATACAGGATGAACTGGGGACAAAGATAGCCTTCGTCACCGTAAACGGTATGAAATTAGTTCGGTAATGCTCCAAAGCGGCACAGTTGCGAACAGACCCCGCAGCCCACACAGAGCGTGGGGTCAATGCGCGCCTTGCCGCCCTTCATCGCTATAGCAGGACAGCCTATGTTCATGCACTGTTTGCAGGAGCGGCACTTTGCTTCATCAACCACAAGCGGCGGCTTGGGTGCTACGCTCTTCAAGAGCACGCAGGGCCTGCGGCTGATGATGAGACTTGGACCTTCAAAAGCCAGTTCTTCTTTTACTGCCTGCTCGCATTCCGCAATGTTGTAGGGGTCTACCACGCGCACATGGTCTATGCCCATTGCCCGCGCGAGCGCCTCCACATCTATGCGGCCCGCGGGGTCTCCGTAGAGGTTCTTCCCCGTGGTCGGGTTTTGCTGGTGCCCCGTCATGCCCGTGATTGAATTGTCAAGCAAAATGACCGTTGACGCAGACTGGTTATAGGCAATGGTGGCAAGCCCTGTCATGCCGGAGTGCACGAACGTGGAATCCCCGATGACAGCCACCGAAGCGCGCTCGTTCTGTGCGCCGCCCGCCTTGTTCCAGCCGTGCAAGCCAGAAAGCGATGCTCCCATGCACAGCGTAACGTCCATCGCAGAAAGTGGGGCGACAGAGCCAAGCGTATAGCAGCCAATGTCTCCCCAGACCATCACCTTGAGCTTGTGCAGGGCGTAGAACATACCCCTGTGCGGGCAGCCTGCGCACATGATGGGCGGGCGCACGGGCACGGGAGTGTCCAAGCTGATTCCTTCGGGAACGGCTTTTCCAAATGCACGGGCAATGGCGTTCTGGCTCAGCTCGCCGCAGATGGAGAACATATCCTTTCCGTGAATCTCTATGCCAAGGTCAAGCGAGCGGCAGAAGCTTTCGATAACGGGGTCAAGCTCCTCGATGACGATGATTTTCTGCACTGTCTTGGCAAAATCCCGTATCATTCCGGCGGGGAGAGGGTTCACCATGCCGAGCTTGAGTATGGAAACGCTCTCGCCGAGAGCCTCCTTTACATACTGGTAGCTTGTGGAAGACGTGATGACGCCAGCCTCCGCTTTGCCGTCTTTCAGAAATTTGGGTGCAGCCGCCTCGATGCGGTTGATGCCGCTCGTCTCTGACCACAGGGCAATGTCCTTCAACCGCTGTTCCACGACGGGATGGCGGCGGATGGCGTTTGCGGGAGCCATGACATATTTGCTGATGTCCTTAGTATACGGCTTCTGTGCGATTTCTGCGCGCTCTTCTGTTTCCACTATGCTCTGGCTGTGGGCTATGCGCGTGCACATCTTGTAGAGGACGGGCGTGTCAAAGCGCTCGCTTATGTCAAAGGCAAGCCGTGCAAAGGCGCGGGCTTCTTCGGAATCCGCAGGCTCAAGCATGGGAATTTTCGCGGCGATGGCGTGATGGCGGCTGTCCTGTTCATTCTGGCTTGAGTGCATGCCGGGGTCGTCCGCTACCCCGATGACAAGCCCTGCGTTTACCCCCGTGTAGCTCATCGTAAAGAGGGGGTCTGCGGCAACATTCAGCCCCACGTGCTTCATGCCGCAAAATGCCCGCTTGCCCGCAAGGCATGCGCCAAAGGCTGTTTCCAAAGCCACTTTTTCATTAGGCGCCCATTCGCAGTAGATTTCTGCAAACTTTGCCGCCTCTTCTGTGATTTCCGTGCTCGGCGTTCCCGGATAGCTTGAAACAACGGCACAGCCACTTTCATACAAACCGCGGGCGGCAGCCGCGTTTCCTAACATCAGTTGTTTCATATTTAAAATCTAGCAAAACAGGCTGGCGCTGTCAAGCCGTCTGCTATAGCTATAGTTTGACCGCGCGGCTTGCCAGAAAGCTTGGAATGTGCAGCTCGTGGAGGCGGCCTGAACCGTTGGTATCCTCGTACAGCGCGGTGAGCGTAAAGCCCGCTTCCAGCTGCCCGCCGAGCTGTTCTTCAAGCGTGTGTGAGAACTGTATGCCGCAGTCCGCGTCCTCCAGCTGTTTTTTCTGCACGGGATTTTTGAGCGGATTGAAAGGCAGCGAGTTCACCACCTGAGTTTCGTCATCGCCGGCAAAGAGGTAGTTTATGCCGTTGTCCATGCCCGCAAGCAGCACGCCTCCTTTTTTAAGGATGCGGTAACACTCCTTCCAGATGGGTTTTACCTCTTCTACGTAGCAGTTTGATACAGGATGAAAGATGATGTCGAAGCAGGCATCAGCGAAGGGCAGGGGCTTGGTCATGTCGGCGCGGATGATGTCTATGCTGTAGCCCTCCCGTTCTGCAAGGAGCCGTTCGCTTTTTATCTGCTCCTCGGAATAGTCAAGCACGGTGCATTCTGCCCCTAAAGCGGCAAAGACAGGCATTTGCTGCCCGCCGCCAGAGGCAAGCCCCTGAAGCTTCTTTCCCGCAAGCTCCCCGAACCAGTCATGGGGAACGTTCTTTACCGGCGTGAGCTTTACGTCCCAGCAGCCCCTTTTTGCCGCCTCGTATACCGCGTGGTCAATGGGCTTGCCCCATTCCCAGCCCGCCTTTATCCACGAATCTATTGTCCGCGCGTTTATGTCTTGGTACTGTATATCTGCCATGGTGGTTATGTTTGGGCAGCCTCGATTTCGCAGCGTTTAGGCCTAAAATGCGAGAGTCAGCGTCAAGCTTACGCCCGCAGAATCATTGTAGACTTCTTTGCCGTAGAAACTGTAGCCTGTCAATGCAATCTGGCAGTCACTTGTACACTGTAGCTGCGCAGAACCGTACCACTGCCAGCCATAGTAGCGCACCAGATTATGTGCGCATCTATTTACAAGGTCTGCACCAGCTACTATATAGAAAGTGGATACAGGCTTTATAGAACCGGAAAGCCCCATCTTGACCATGCCTGAATACTCACCGTTGTCTCCTGCAAGCAAATCTGCCCCTGTAATATGCGCATAAGAAGAAGAATTGCTGGTGAAAGCCTGAAATCTACTTACATGCTTGCTTTCCCCCGTTGCAAATACGCTGGAGAGCGTGAGCGAAGCATTCTTGTAGTTGAAATAGTAGGAAAGATTGAACTGTGATAAAAGCCCAAGCTTTTTAAAATCCTGCGTGAAGAATGTTGTCGCTACAGAATAGGTCAAGCTTTTGTCCAGAGGACCGGATAGATTCGTTGTCAAGTAATACCTATTATTGTCACTGCCCGGTTCTACCTCGCTTGGCCCCCGAGAGCCAAAGAAACTGTTGATTTCAAAACCCAGTGTTTGGTTGCAGAAGAGGTAGGGAAAGGAAACGGCAAATGCAGAAGCAAAATAGGGATCTGCCCAGTCATAAAGCTTTTTATACCATCTGTCATCTGTATGGTCTTCAGAATGAACTATATAAACATCCTTCCCGTAATATCCATCATTTTGGGTGAGGATGGAGACATTTTTCTGATTCAGAAATCCTGTGTAGCCAGCATAAAAGCTTGTCTGTACTTTCGGGGAAAAATACTGAACCAGCATACCATCACAGTTCTGCGTGAATATAACATTTGTTGTGTCACAGTACAGAAATCGGCCCACCGAAATCGTGAGATTTTCGTCTGGGGCGGGCTTTTCCATGTAAGTGATTTTAAGCAAATCTAAATCAGCCGTGTAGTCCCAATAGTCAGAGGCTTCATAAAGTGAGTAATTCCAGTAATAGGTGTCCGTTGTGTTTTTTTCTAAAAAACGCTTACCGGTCTGATACTGCCGGCAAAGAAATTCATAGTTAAATGAGCCTTGTGCGGAAAGCGTGACATTTCCTTTCTTGTTTAAGGGCGTCCGCAACCATGCAGAAAAATTTTCCATGTGCCTGAAATCAGAGGTTGTTTCACATATGTCTTCGCCTTCCCTGTCATGTGTTCTAGAGCCTTTTACGCCAGAGCCCAGCAACGCGCCAAAATCAAATGCCACCCCTGATGTCACACAAAAAAGCGAAAGGCTTAACACCGCTATTATTATACGCATCTTCTTCATTTTATTTGTAAAACCATCCCGTGTATTTTTGGGTACGTTTCTATTATCCCGTATATTGCAGAAAAAATCAATAGAAAACAAAAAAGACTGGTCACAAGACCAGCCTTTTTTCTTACTTATGGTGCTTTACTGTACATTGATGGTGATGTTTATGTCTGTTGTTTTAGAGCTGTCACCAGATGAAGTGCTGCTAGAAGAAGTAGATGAAGTGCTGGTGCTGGAAGAAGTAGATGAAGTGCTGCTGCTGGAAGAAGCAGAAACTTCGTATACTTCTGTATTGCCGACTTCGATGGGTGCAACAGGAGGACGCTCCATCTGTCCGCTGGTCATCGGCGCCCTTGCCTCCTTAGCCGCAAGAGATGCCGTGTTGCCCGCCAGTCCGCCAGCCGCGCTCTGCTTCTGGCTTACCGGATCCTGCCTGATGCCCGTATCTATGTTTGTCGTCACGCTGTTTCCTGCAAATACAGGAGTACCGCCGCCGTTTCCACCGCCGACATCCTTGATGGGGGTAAATACGCTCGGCTTTTCCTCCGGGGCCACATAGAACGAATCTCTCGTGCTTGCTACCTGCTCGCGGGTCCTTCCTGCGGAAACAGCTACAAGCCCGTTCAGCGTTCTCACCGTTCCCACAGAATAGAAGGTGAACTCAGTACCGCGGACAGAAGCCGTTGAAGCGGGGGAGTGGACTTTGAAGTCATTGAGCTTCTTGTCTGTTGAATTGACCTTGAACGAAGCCTTGCCCGTGTCAATGTAGAGGGCAGTCTTTGTCACCGTCTTGTCTTTTCCGTTCTGGCTCACGTCCTTCTGCGAAAGCTGCTCCAAGGACATCCTCGTGAGCGGCTGCAGGGTGCAGATTGAGCCGTCGATGTTTATTGTAACGCTTGAATTGAAGCCCGTGGAAAGCATGGTTCCTTCTTTGAGCACGTCATTCTGCTTGACATCAGTCCATGCGCTTGCCCCTTTTTCCTGTTTCTGTACTTTGCCAGACACAGACGTCACTTTCGCTTCTACAGCAAAAGCTGAAAGCCCTGTCATCATTGCCAGTGCGGCAACAATCGCTGTTTTTACCGGTGTTTTCATAATGACCTCCTTAGTCTTCCACCTGCTCGAATTCTGAAGTTTCATAACGGTCAAGGCATGCCGTGATGATGTTCAGCAAATCTATACCGGAAGGAATGCTTGACGGATCTTTTGAATCCGCAATCACCCCCTCTGCCTTCATCACACGGAGCGCATAACGCGATGCCCCCGTAATCCTGTACATAATGCTGTTCTGGACATCCCATGTCTTTACGCAAAGCTTTGCAAGGTGCTTTATCTTTATCGGTTCATCGGCAGAATGAGAGCCTTTGATAAAGCCCTCCTCCTTCAAGACCTGGAATGCTTCTTCGTAGGATGCATCGTCCTCAATCAGCGACTTTGCGGAAGCACAGATATAGCTTGCCTGTCCGTAGGTCGCCTTCGGGGAATTCAGTATATCCGTAACCTTGTCCGCAGACTGGGAGAATGCAGCAGTCATGAACATACAAAATACTAAAAATACTATCGCACGCTTCATACCTTGTCCTTGTAACAAGTCCATATTAGTGGTATTATAGAAAAAAATCAACTACTCATTTGGTAGTAATTTTCATCTTACGGAAAACCCTAAAAAACTTTTAGAGCTTTCTACATATATAATAGCCTATAATGAGGAGATTGTCATGAAAAATGGTTTAAAAAGCGCTCTTTTTAAAAAAAATTTGGATATACTTGTCCTCCTGATTGTTTCCCTCGTCTGCTCTGCATTTGCATTTTTCAATATGTTTGTAAAGATAGACTACCGCTTCTACGATATGCTGCTGGGGGCGGGCAAGTCTGTCGAAGAAGATGAAGACCTTCTGCTCATAGACATAAACGATGCTTCCATCGATGACATCGGCGTCTGGCCCTGGAGCCGCGACATCATTGCTGATATGCTGGTGAGGCTGCGCGAATTCGGTGCTTCCACCATCGTATTCGATATTGAATACCTGCAAAAGTCCGGCAAGGCGCTTGTGCCCAACGCTCAGGAAGAAACTGATGAGGCCATAGAGATGACAAAGCAGAACCTCGGCGGCATCATTTCCCAGTTTGCCGAGGCTGCGGGTTCCGGCATGTATTCCTCCGAGGAGCTGCAGGAGCTTTCAAACCAGCTGGTGGGCGAGTATGTAAATCCTGCCCTCGATGAGATAAAGATTTCCACAGAGAACCTTGCGAGAGACAACGACAGCTACTTTGCCCGTGCCGTCCAGTTTTTCGGCAATTCATGGATGACGGTGAACATCGATATGGCAAACGACGTGGACGACAGGACTGCCATCTCCCGCAGCGATTCTGCAAACGATGAAAATATAGCCTTCATCAGTGCCCGCCGCTATGCTGCGGATAACTTTCTGCTGAAAAATGTGTACGACGGCGACGGCCGCATAGAACTTGGCAATCAGGCTGTCTCGCGGGAACAGAAGTCATACCGTGGCTTCTATCCGGCGCGCTATGAGTTTATCCGCTTTTCGCAGGGGCTGGGTGTGACAAACGTCGTCGTTGACAGAGACGGTACCCGCCGCCGCATAGAGCTGCTGCACCACCCCGATCCCGAAAAGCTGCTTGACTGGCAGGAAGAGGACGGTGTCTTCACTGTAACGCAGCTCGATTCCTCCCTCTACGTTCCCCAGCTTTCCTTTGCCCCTCTGCTTTCGTATCTAGACGTGCAGCAGCTTGAACGCACGAAACATTCTCTCATCCTGCGCGATGCCCGCCTGCCCGGCAGCGAGCGAGTGAAGGATATCCATATTCCCCTCGATGAAAACGGCTGTATGCTCATCAACTGGAGCCGCCGAGGCTATCTGAGGAGCTTCAAGCACATTTCGGCGCTCTACCTCTATGAGCTTGACCGCTGCGAGGAGCGCATCGTCAAAAATCTTTCCAACATCACCACCGTCAGGCTGGGCGACAGCGACGGCTATGACCTTGGCTACTATACGCAGGCGCAGGAGCTGCTCGCCCTCTATCAGCAGATACGGGAAATGCGCAGCTCCCTGCTCGAACGCTGCCGCGGCTATCTTTCCAAGGGGGTGCCCGAAGAGGGCTGTCCTTCTGATGATGAATACAGTGCCTTTTTTGAGCTGCGCGGACAGTTTTATGAAGCGCTGGCGGCATATATGGCATCAGAAGCCAAGGACGAGTTCTTTGCCATGCTTGATGCCGTTGCTGCTGCCGGTATGGCTGACGAGGACACCATCGTGCAGGTGCAGAGCGACTATAACTCTTATTTTACCGGCATAAACAAGGACTATGAAGCTTTCATAAGTTTTTATGATGAGCTTAAGGAAAAGCTCCCCAATGCTTTCTGTCTCATCGGTAACTCTGCTACTTCCAGTACTGATCTGGGCGTTACCCCCTACGAGCGCAGCTATGCAAACCTCGGCACCCATGCAAACGTCGTCAACACTATCTTGCAGGAACGCTTTATCCGCCCGCTCTCCGTGTGGTACGGCATGGCGCTTGCCTTTGTCTGTGCGCTTGTCATCATTGTGCTCACGAGGCGGCAGGGAAATTCCCGCAAGAATGTGGTGGAGCTTGGCTACGTGCTTATTCCCATCACCGTGCTGGTGCTGCTCATGGTGCTGTTCAAAATCTACATACCGCTGTTTATCCCCCTCCTGCTCGTCATCAGCACCTATGTTGCCCAGCTTGTCTTGAACTTTGTCGCCGTTGAAAAAGACCGAAGCACCCTGCGCCGCGGTATGGACGCCTACGTTGCCCCTGAGGTGGTAAACCAGATTGTGCGCGATCCTTCAAAGCTGCGTCTGGGCGGTGAAAACAGGACTATGACGGCTCTCTTTTCTGACGTGAAGAAGTTTTCAGGCTTTACGGAGATGATCAACAACGAGGAGGGAGAGTCTCACGGAGCCGTGCGCCTTGTCGCCATCCTGAACGAATACCTCGGCCACCTGAGCGATGCCATCATGGACAATCAGGGAACGATAGATAAATACGTCGGTGATGAAATCGTGTCCTTCTTTGGTGCGCCGCTCGACGACCCCAACCATGCTTTCAACGCCTGTGTTGCGGGAATACGCATGAAGCAGGTTGAAGATGAATATAATAGAAAACACTTTGACATTGACCACGACATCCCCATGAGGCTTGAGTCCCGCGTGGGCATAAACACGGGCGATATGGTTGTGGGCAATATGGGCACGGTAAAGAAAATCAACTACACGATTATGGGCAACAACGTGAACCTCGCTTCCCGCCTTGAGGGAACAAACAAGGCGTACAACTCATGGATCATGTGCTCTGAAAGCACCTGGAAGTCTGCCAACGCTGGCGACAAAGAAGGCTTGCTTGTAGCCCGCACCCTAGACTGCGTGCAGGTGGTGAACGTGAAAAAGCCTGTGCAGCTCTACAGCATACTCGGCTTGCGGGACGAGGTTATTCCCGACAGGATTGAAGCTGCGGAGATATTCAACGAGGGCATCCGCCTCTACCTGCTTGGAAGCGAAACTCCGCAGGAAAAGAAAAATCCCGACGAACTGCGGCAGGCGCTGCGTTACTTTGTTGAAGCGCAGAAGTGCTATCCTCCTGATGCCTCCTCGGACATCTTTATTGACCGCTGCAAATACTTCCTTGCCAACGGGCTGCCCGCTGTGTGGGACGGCGTGTACGTTATGACCTCGAAGTAGCGATGGACGGCAGGCTGTCATACATCGTGCGCAAGGCGCTTGCCCTTGTGGTGACGCTCTTTTTTGTTTCGTGCGCGGTCTTTTTTGCTTTCCATATCATTCCCGGTGATCCTGCGCTCCTCATCCTTGGCACGGAAGCCTCAGAGGAGCGGCTTGCCGCCCTGCGCGAAGAGCTGGGGACGGACAAAGCGCTTGCTGCCCAGTATGCGGACTGGATCGGCGGGCTGCTCCGCGGAAATCTGGGTGTTTCCCTCAAATACCGAAAGCCAGTGGCAGAGCTGCTTGCCGTGCGGCTTCCCGTGACCTTCATTCTGGGGCTCATGGTGCTCGTGCTGACGCTGCTTGTCTCCCTGCCTTTGGGCATAGCTGCGGGGCGGCAGAGGGGCGGCATTGCGGGAAGGCTGGTGCGGGCATTTACCATCGTAGGCATATCCGTGCCGGACTTTTTTCTAAGCATCATCGTCATCTGGATCTTTGGACTGACCTTGCACCTCTTTGCGCCCGGCAGGTATGTGGGCTATGCGGAAGATTTTCCTGCGTTCCTGCGTTTTATGGTTTTTCCTGCCGTCACCATTGCGCTGCCGCAGATTGCCATCCTGACGAAGTATGTGGGGGCAGCCGTTGCCTCTGAGCTGGGGGCGGGGTATGTGCGCACGGCGCGGAGCAAGGGCTGCGCTCCCGTCCGTGTGCTTGCAGTCCATGTGTTCAAGAACACCCTCGTGTCCGTCATGCCGCTTTTGGGCATGATGATAGGCAGCATTTTTTCCGGCTCCATCATTGTGGAGCAGGTTTTTGGCATTGCGGGAATAGGCAGGCTTTTGATTTCTTCCGTCACTTCCCGCGACTTTCCCCTGACGCAGAGCCTTGTGCTTTACATTGCGGGCATTGTGGTGCTGGTGAACTTTCTGGTTGATATTGCCGTGCAGTTCATAGATCCCCGCATACGCTTTAAGGACTGACGCCATGCAGGTCGCACAGAAAGAAGGATTTGTGGAACTTGCCGTGGGTTCGGCGCTGACGGCGGCAGTCCTGCTGCTTGCCCTTGTAAGCTTTGTCTATACGCCGTACAACATCATGGCTATGGACATAGCGGCGCGCAGCCAGCCTCCTTCCCTTGCCCACCTTGCGGGAACGGACATGCTGGGAAGGGACATTTTCAGCCGTCTTATGGTGGGGGCGCGCTTTACGCTCTTTGTCGCAGCCTCTACGGTGGCAGTAAGCACGGTGACGGGCAGCGTGCTGGGGCTTGCCGCGGGCTACATAGGCGGCATAGTGGACGAAACGCTCATGCGTATGATAGACGCCCTCACTTCTTTTCCCGGCATCCTCATTGCGCTGGTGATTGTGACGGTGATGGACTACGGGCAGTACACGATTATCCTTGCCCTGTGCATTATGTTTGTGCCAAGCTACGCGCGCATTGTGCGCATGGGGACGATGCAGTACAAGGAGTCTGAGTTTATACAGAATTACCGCGTCTACGGGGCTTCCCACCTGCGCCTTTTGCTTGTGCACATCTACCCGAACATCATGCCTGTGTTACTTCCTTCTATTATAATAGGTTTTTCCAACGCAATCCTTGCGGAGTCGAGCATGAGCTATCTGGGACTGGGGATACAGCCTCCTGCACCCAGCTGGGGCTGGATGCTCAACGAGGCGCAGGGCGTCATCTTTAAGTCTCCGTGGTATGCGCTCTCTGCGGGGCTGATGATAGTGCTGACCATAGTGGGATTTAACTGTCTGGGCGAAGGGCTTCGCAAACGCTTTGGACGGGGAGGGCTGTAGCCATGTCGGCGGGAAACGATAGCGAAGAGCTGCTCAGACTGGAAAATCTCTGCATTTCCGTTCCCTCCCATGGCAGGCGCTGTCTGGCTGTGGACGGTGTGAGCCTTTCGGTTCACAAAGGCGAGGTCTTTGGGCTCGTGGGGGAAAGCGGCTGCGGCAAGAGCCTCACTTCGCTTTCCATAGAAGGGCTGCTTCCTGAAGGAGCGGAGCTTGCGGGGGGCGCTGTCGTCTTTGGCGGGCAGAATATGCTTTCCCTGCCTCCGCGGGAGCGGCGCAGCCTTTGCGGAAGAGATATAGCGATGGTCTTTCAGGAGCCGATGAGTTCTCTGAATCCCCTGATGAGGATACAGGCTCAGGTTGAAGAGCCGCTTAAGATTCACTCTAATTTGAAACGCGATGAGCGCAGGGAGCGGGTGCGTGCAGCGTTGACAGCTGTGGGGCTCCGCGATGTGGAAAGGCTCATGAAGAGCTACCCGCACGAGCTTTCGGGAGGCATGAGGCAGCGCGTGATGATTGCGATGGCGGCAATCTGCCACCCCCGCCTGCTGATTGCAGATGAACCCACCACCGCCCTCGATGTGAACACGCAGACGCAGGTGCTGGAGCTGCTCAGGGGGCTCAACAGGGACTACGGAACCGCTATCCTGTTCATCTCTCATGATTTGGGACTTGTCAAAAATCTGTGTACATCGCTTGCCGTTATGTATGCTGGAAAGATTGTGGAGCGGGGGCGCATGGAAGAGCTGCTTTCCTGGCCCGCCCATGAATACACGCGGGGGCTTTTGCGCTCTATTCCCGACAAGAGCAGGAAGGGGCAGCCCTTGGACTGCATTCCCGGACGGGTGCCCGCGGTGTCTGAGCAGAAAGCTCCCTGCCCCTTTGCCCCGCGCTGTCCTAAGGCTCGTTCATGCTGTTTTGAGCTTGCTCCTCCGGCGCTTGCTCTTTCTCTTTCGCATACGGTGTATTGCCACCTGCCTGACGGCATGGAAGGATTTGCTTATGGGCGCGAATAGTGACGACAGAATTTTAACAGTGGAAAACCTTGACTGCTGTTACCGCCCCGGTGTGCCCGTGCTCAGCAAGGTGAATCTGACGGTGCGGAAGGGGGAATTCCTTGGCCTTGTCGGGGAGAGCGGCTCTGGCAAGTCAACGCTCGGGAAGGCGGTGCTGGGACTGCTCCCCTTTGAGGGCTCTGTCACTGTGGACGGGATTAGCTGTGACCGACGGGGCAGGGGACAGCGGCGGCAGTTTTACCGCAGCGTGCAGGCGGTGTTTCAAGATCCCCTTGCTGCGCTTGACGGGCGGCGTACCGTGGGGGCAACGCTGGAAGAGCCCCTCTGCATCCACAGGCTTGGCAGCAGGGCGGAACGGCAGCGGCGCGTGGACGAGATGCTTGACCTTGTGGGGCTCGATGCGGACTACAAGGGGCGTTACCCCGCTGAACTGAGCGGGGGGCAGCGGCAGCGCGTGTGCATCGCAGCTTCGCTCATGCTCCGCCCAAAGCTTGTCATTGCCGATGAAGCCATTTCCTCCCTTGATGTGTCCGTGGGTGCGCAGATTTTGAACCTGTGGCAGGAACTGCATGAGCGCCTTGGGCTGTCGCTGCTGTTTATATCGCATAATCTGAACGTTGTCTACTATCTGTGCAGCCGCATCGCTGTCATGTACCGGGGAACAATTGTGGAAGAGGGGCCTGCGGAGGAGATTTACAGCCATCCGCAGCACCCGTATACCAAGCTTTTGCTTGCTTCCACTATGCTGGCGTGATGCTTGGCGGGAGAGCTTGGTAAAACGTGTGGGTGGCCTTGCGGGCTATACGCATTTGTGCGCATAGTCCGTGGACATTTATGCATATAGTCCGTGGACATTTATGCGCATTGCCGTGGATATTTATGCACATTGCCGTGGATATCCGTGCACATCGCCGTGGATATTTGTACACATAGCCGTGGACATTTATGCACATCGCCGTGGACATTCGTGCACATCGCCGTGGATATTTGTACACATAGCCGTGGATATTTGTGCATATCGCCGTGGATATTTATGCATATAGTCCGTGGACATTCGTGCGTATAGGCTAGAGCGTTCGGGGGTGTGCCTGTACGCTCATTTTCTTCTATAATAATGTGATTGTTTTACGGCTCTAGTCTTAGATAGTGCCGCCCGCAAGCAGCTTTGCCAGCTCCACGCCTACAGGTATGCGGGCATCC
>ERZ842401.1531-NODE-1531-length-32872-cov-66.718073_pt1 | contig 32872 bp, 31 predicted proteins | sample MGYA00521270_ERZ842401 | MGnify/ENA primary metagenome ERZ842401 (study PRJEB31892, sample SAMEA3878208) | bioreactor metagenome | biome: Moose rumen | place: Sweden | collected 2011-10 | study: EMG produced TPA metagenomics assembly of the PRJEB12797 data set...
ACCCGAGGTACAATGGCGGTACAAAATTACTCTAATCGGGGCAAATCTGCAATAGACGAAGAATAATGTTAGTTAAGCGGAGTTAATTGTATAACAGCGTTTTACACGCTTTGATTTAAGGTTTGTTTCGGTCTGTTTTGACCTAATTTAATCGGTGAAGAATTCATATGGAAAGATTTGCCACTGCCACTTGGACCGATGCACAGGAAGTTTGCATTGTTGGTATGCTTGATCTTGCCTTCCTTTCCAGTGAAGTCAATACCGATTGGCAGTCCGTCGCGGTCGGTGTAATAGACCAGCAGAGGAGAAAGCTCCGTCTGCTTGGTATATTCCTTGAAGCAGAGGCATACGGCTGCATCCGAGAGAGTCAGAAACAGGTCATAGTCTGGGTTAAAGGTGTAGGCATTGCCAGGAAAGGAAGCCTGAAACAGCTCCAGCTGATTGTAGGCAGTACGGGACGGCATGATTCCACATCCGTATAGCTTTGTCTCAATGAAGGATGAAACTGGTGTCACCTTATTCAGAGGACAGCTGACAATGACATTGAAATTGGTGTTTACCAACAGTTTGTTGTCTGCGGCCAGCATATCCAGAACAGCGTCAATGTCTGCCTTGGCTATCTTGTTTGACGGGTCAGGCATGGAGCCGTGACGCTTTGACTTGCTTTCCAGCTTTCGTTTCAGTTTCTGCTGGGCTGGAATCTGGATGACCTGATTGTAGATAATACATTCAGCAAACGGCACGTTGGTCAGGAACCCGAAAAGGTCGGTGGCAATACGATAGCCGTTCACAGGGACAGGCAGATAAGGCTTCACAACAGTAGGCATGTCTATTACGTCCACATCGACCAGTGAGAAAGAACGCACGGCATGGTCGCCGATGGTCAGATACTCGTCACTGGCCTTGAAGTTGCTTACACTATAGGCATCTTCCTTGAAGTTAAAAGCCATGAAGCGGTGCAGGTAATCGTTCACGTCTACTTCATTAAGCTTGTAGTGCCAGATGTTCTTGTCAGAGAGGATGTCGCACACCTTCTTCACTTTGGTATGGAAGTCAAGCCACCTTTTGGGATCATACTTGATGAACATATTGTGATTGGCCTCTTGGGTGATGATGAGAAAGGTGCGGATGTCGGTATATTCCCTGCCCTTAAAATAGTGGAAATAGCTCTGGGAAAGGAACTCCATCGATTCTGGGATGTCGTGGTGATAGCCTTTCTTGCAGAAGATGTCCTGCTTCTGAAGGGCGTAGCCTTCACCCAATGTCTGGATGATGTTGCTCAGCACGTCACAGAACTGCAGGTACAGTTCGGCATCGGTACTGAAGCGAGGCACGGGATTCTTTATTTCGAGGATGACGGAACAGTCGCCCTGCTTCGACCAGAGAACGGTGTTAAGGTGGTTACCTCGCTCATCGTTGATGTCCTGAAGCTGGGCAAACAGCCTGTCAAATGGTCTTTTCTTTGCTGCCATTGGCTAAATACTTAGTGATTATACAGGCTCTGATAGACGAAGATTCCCTTGTCATGGCGTTTGGCGTGGAGTCCGCTTCTCTGCTTGACGTATATCGTGATCAGACCAGCAACAGCCAGCACCAGCATGGCAATGAAGCCGGCCAGTTTGCCCATGAGGATGGAGAAAACGATAAAGCCGACGAATGAAATGCCTATGGCTCCAGCTGCATATGTAAGGAATCGTCCCCTTATCCCCATAAACTCCAAGGGGCGTTGAAGACCCTTGAAGACGGGGTAGCCATTGTAATTGATTTGCATATCAGTATCTCTAAAAGTAAAGGAAATGCCCCGCTGTCACTATGAGGTGTACTGCATGGGCATCTCCTGCGCTTACTGTCTGTCTCTTACTTGAAGAACATAGGCAGTGCCTCTGACATGGCAATAAAGGCCACACAGCCACCGATGGTCATCATAATGGTCTTCTTCACGTCCTGGTCGCCGTTCTGCATCTTGAAATAGACGTTGAAGGCACCGACGAGCACGATGACGGCAGCAATGGCCTTCATCAGATTCGACACAGGAGTCTCATACGATGAGATCTCTGTCGTGGCCTTGGTGAATCCACCTGCACCCTTGCTGCTGGCATAGGTGGTGACGGCACAGAAGAGGAACATGCCTACGAAGGAGGCAATGCGCTTCTTGGGGAGTTTCTTCCAGCCCTGCTGAAGGGCGTTCTTAATGGGGTTAATTACTTGTAACATAATTGCTTGTTAATGTTTTGAATGAAAATCTATGTTACAATTTAAAGCATCAAGTATCATCGGGGGAGGGAAGTCTTAACGGGACTTCTAAGCACCTGCCTCTCGCAGGTACTGCGGCATTACTCCCTCTGTCAGCCGCCAAAAGTTAAAGTGCAATATTAAAGTGGCTGGGATTAGGCTGCTTGTGGAAACTCGTTCCAGTCGGCCAGTAGCTTGCCCAGGGAACTGTCCTTGCCTTTCTCGGCCAGTTCGTCTACCTTGGGAAGCAGGTCTTCGATTTCTATTCTTCCACTCATAATATCCTGTTCTTCTTGTTCTTCTCTTGTAAGTTGTCTCTTCTCCTTGGTGATGGTCACCGGGCGGAACTCTCCTGCCTCGTCGCTGATGTCTATTTCCTCTTCCTCAACGGCGGCTTCCAGTGGTACGTCATCCTTCTTGAAGTATTGGTCGTAGGTTATCATTCCGGCGTAATAGCATATATAGCCGAAGAAGATTACCGTAAGAAAATCACCAAATGTCATACTGTCTGTGCATATTGTTTGTTATCCTGTTTCCTCTCGTAAATCCACAGCCTGCCCACAAAGGTGAAACAGGGCTGTGGATCCTTCGAGCGAAGAAAAAATCCTATGTGGTTGCTGCCGGGATGGGGGTCTCTGCGCGTTCTATGCTCCATGCTCTGTTACTGCCATACCAATGACCGTCCTTCTGGTCTGCGCGAGGGTCGAAACTGACCTTGACGCGCTCCTGCTCCTTCAGGTCAAACTGCTTGATCTTGTCCTCTCCGAATACGTCGAAGAGCAGACGCTTGGGGTATTGTTCCTCTGTTTCCAGCACATACTGCTGGCTTTTCCATTCTCCACGTGCCGTCGTTCCGCTCTTGGGCGGCAGCACTGCAATAATCTTTCCTTGAATTTCCATTTTGATGTTTGATTATAAATGTTTATGACTTATACTGATTGCTATGCTCTCAGTAGCTTTTGACTGCTTATGATGGCTGGGGGGCACCAAGGGGCGAAGTCCAGTCCAAGCCTCCTGCCATTCTCCTCACGGATGGGATGGCGTTTCAGCCCAAGTGGATAGTAAATCGTCTTGCTGTCACGAAGGACGATGTAGCCTACCTGTTTCAATTTGATGCGCAGTCTGATTCTTGGCGGGTTGCTGACAAGCTTGATGTTTGTACGTTGCTCTAATCCGAAACAGATCCTTGCCCGTTCGCTTTTCAACAGCTTCTTGCGGGTTCTGGAGCGTATAAGGCTTTCTTCATCCTTCGTGCGGCTAAGTCCCAGCCTCTTGGCTATACGTTGAACGGTGCGCCATGAGGTTTTTGTCTGCTCTCCTATCTCATGCAGGGAATGGTCATGGTATAACTCTCTGACCGTATCATCCAGTCCTGTGGACTTGGTGACGGCTTTCTGCTTGTATAGGTTCAGTTCCTTGGCCTTACGTACCAGTGTGCGGGAGCTGATGCCAAGACGTTCTGCCACTCTCTCATTAGACTCCTTTTCGTAGTATTGGCGCAGTATCATGATGCGCTCTTCCGTCCATTCTATCTTGATTTTTGCTTGCATTATTTGGCTCTTTGATGGTCCTACAATAAGCTGTCACGCTGTCTGAAGCATAGGCGCAGTTCCTCTTTGTTAAGCTCGATGAAGGAGCGGAGGATGGCGTTTATCTTGTCAGACATTGACATGTGATTGATGTTACACGCTTTAAGCGTTGTAGCGATGTCCTCGTCCACCCAATAGGATTTACGGTCTGGCTTTCTGACGTGGAAGTCATAGCTGCTGCCAGCAGTCAAGAAGGTGTTCCACCAGATGTTGCCGTCTTTTGGTAATGCCGTTGGCGGTGTGGGAACTTTCTCATGTTTCTGTCTTGGCGGCTCTGTGGTAACTGGCTCTGTGGCATCATTGCCTGGATCTTTCTGAGCGGGAGCGGCGGGCTGTGCCTGTCGTCCCTGCACGTCAAGAACCAGACCGGCAATGTCATCGGGCAGCTGCATCAGGTCATCTGACGTCATTTCATTCTTCTGCTTTGCCATGGCTGTCCTCTCCATAGATTTCGTTATAGATGCTGTCGAAGCAGGGAGTCACAATCTCTTCCTGTGTCTTCATCAGTCCGGCTGTGTTGTAACGCTGCATTTCCACCCGTTGCTCTATCTTGGGTGTGACAATGCCGAATTTTGACCATTGTGCATCGGTATCAGCCCAGAGTTGCCTTTCCCTCTCCGTTCCATAGCGTTTGTCGTGACGGTTCACGACGAAGAAGATTTTTGTAGCCATCGACTGCACACGTTTCTTCAGCTGTAGGATGAAGCCAAGGAAGGTCACGGTAGAATTGATGCTGGTAGTCTCGTACTGATACGGACATACAATATAGTCACTCTGTACAAAGAGGGGAATGAGTCCCTGCTGGGCAAGGTTGCCGGGTGCGTCAATGAGGACAGTACCCTTCATCTGGCGAAGGTTCTGCATCAGGTTCTTCACATTCTCAGGGTCGGCAATGCTGAATGCCTGTACCTTGTACGGCTCTTTGAAATCCTTGTATTTCTTGTGGTCAGCCTTGCGTTTCTCAAATATGGTCTGCTGACCGTCGCAGTCAATTACGATGGTTCGCTTACCCTTTGCCACAAGATAGTTGGCAAACATGGTGCATAATGTTGTCTTGCCTACGCCGCCTTTCTGGTTGGCAAACGTGATGATTGTTACTTCGCTCATTTTTAATCGTCAATTTAAAGATTCAAATACTTGTTCTCTTCACTCTCTTTGCCTGCATCGATTCGATGACAGACTGACAGGCTCCTTTTTATGTAGGCCAATTCTTACGAGGAGTCGGGCCCCAGAACAAGTATTCGTTGACGATGTACCAGTCATCACACGCCCTCAAAATGGGTGGTCAACCATTGTTTTGCGGTGCAAAGGTAAGCATATTATTTGTAACCGCCAAAGAATTTATCAGAATTTTATAATATTGATGTTTAATGATATTGCATTAAACCAATTTATCAGTTTTGAATATCCTACAATTGGAGCTTCTACTAAATAAAGAGCCTATAAATACAAGCATATAGCTTATTTGTCATGTCCATAATGCACCTATTTAACTGCAAAACTAACATTTTTTATTCAAATATTGGCCTGAAAGCAATTTTTTTGGTGCGTAAAACTATATTTTTGGCAAAAGACAACGCTATTTGCCAAAAATTTGCTATCTTTGCGCTCATATTATATTTAAGGTGTAAGATATGGAGACTAAAGACCTGAATAGAATCAAAGTAGTGCTTGCTGACAAAAAGCGTACGAATAAGTGGCTTGCCGAGACACTTGGCAAAGATCCTGCCACTGTTTCCAAGTGGTGTACAAATTCTGCACAGCCAACCTTGGAGAACCTGATGGACATAGCCAGATGTCTGGAAGTTGACCTCAATGAATTGGTAAGAATGTAATAGTCACAGAGAATAATGAAGCAACAAGAAATTGAAAATATCCTGAAAATGCGTGTCGCTGTCTATCAGGTTGGTGTTGATGCTGACTTCTGGAAGGACATCAATGCCAATGGTGCAACCGCTATGATGGACTATATATTTCCCAAATCAGGGCAAATGGCCTATTACAATCTGCTGTTGGAGCAAATGAAAGTTGAACATAAGATGCTAACGGGCGGTGTCTATTCCCTTTTCAAGTTGCCTATTCAGGTTGAAAAGGAGATTGTTGACTATTTAAAGAATCATTCATTTGATTTCCTCAACATTGGGCAAGAGCCTAATGAGTACCTTAAACAAATGGATACCATTGCTACAGACCACAGGTTCGATATTGTCTGTATTGGCTCTTTTTCAGCTAATGACATTGATAACCAGTTGCGTCTGTGTGCATCGCATTACAGATATGCCTTTGCTAATAATGTTAAATCCTTCCCCTATTTCGAATGACAAGAGATACTCAATATAACTACAAACTTGGCAAGGGGTGCGGTCTTATAGAAGAGACCCTTGCTTTGTTGTCAGTGTATCAGAAAGGCATGACCAAAGATGAGTTAGCCGAATATGTGCATCAGTACAACACGTTGAGCAGAAGCACTGAAAAACGAAGCCAAGATATTGTAAAAATCGTATTCTATTCCCGCTATATGCGTAGAAATCCCGATGTTGCCTATTGGTTGAAGACCATCAGGGAGAAGGGGCTGATGCTTGCACAGTTCAATCAGCTTCTGATGTTGTACTGTGCTCGTGACAACGCTGTCTTTTACGACTACCTGATGCAAGAGGTTAATATGCTTAGGGAGGAACATAAGACACTCATTCCCAAGGACAACTCAGTTAATTTCGTTAGGAAGATTGCAGAATCTGGCGATGTCAAGTGGGGCGAGAAGATACAAAACCGTCTTGCCAGTTACTTGAAGACCTTATTGGTGGAGTTCAATTTCGCAGACAAGAAGGGAGCAATTCTCCCTTATGACATAGCCAATTTTACTGTTCTTTATCTGATGCATGAACTTCATTTTGCAGGTCTTTCCGATGTAGCCATCTGGAATCATGAAGATTGGCAACTCTTCGGTCTTGACAAATACGGAGTGCAAGAGAAAATCATGGAGCAGAACCTGAAAGGCGGCTATATAGCCCAATGCACGGGTGATTTAATGACCATATCGTGGAACTATCAAACGATGGAGGAGTTTATCAATGGGACGTTATGAAGACAAATTAGACCAGGCGCTTCAGTATCTGAAAGAGCCGAGCCGACTATCTCCTACAGGATATAGTCCTATCGTATATTTAGTTTATCAGCCAGAGGATGTGATGGCGGTGAGGAACCTTGCCGATACATTCTTGCCTTCTAAAGCAGAATTCTATGGATTAAAGACCCATTTCGTTTCCATTGGAGAGTTAATTGACCATTACATCAATCATCACGGATATCAAGAGATCTGGGCAAGTCCCAGTGTCAACGAAGAAAGCTTATACAACAGCATCCGTCAGGAGATTGTATCAGAGGAATGTCTTGAGAAGGCAATTCTTGAAGTACAAGAAGAGCATCTTGCAGATGGCAATGCTTTACTTGTCATACGTGATTTGGAAATGCTACACCCATTCCGCATGATGGGTGTTATTGAGAATAACATCTACAATCAGATAAAAGTACCCATTCTTGTGCTATATCCTGGAGAGACAATGGGAACAGCCCGTTCTTTCTTGGCAATCTATAACCAAGATGGCAATTACCGTTCTATCAATTTCTAAAAACAGTCCTATGCAAAAGATACAAGATTTATTCGACCCGTCGAAACAACTTAATCGCACTATTGAGAGCGTTGTAACATTTGGAGCCAATACGGTTCAGGACCTCAATTCCGAGATACGGGAATATGTGGTGACAGACAAGCTTCACAAGAACTATGAAGATGTCATCGGAGACCTCCAGTCAGCATTCGATAATGGCAGTAAAGAGGTCGGTATTTGGGTTTCTGGTTTCTATGGCTCTGGTAAGAGCTCCTTTGCCAAATATCTGGGACTGTCATTCGACAAGAGTATTCTGATAGAAGGTGTCACCTTTGGCGACAAGCTGATGAGTCGCATCAACGATGTTGGGATAACAGCTATGCACAAGACCATCATCGCACGTCACAATCCACAGGTGGTGCTGATAGACCTCAGTGTTCAGAATCCTGGCGGCAAGATTGCACTTGTCAGCGACATCGTTTATTATGAGACGCTGAAACTCTTAGGTATCACCACTTCGAGTGACCAGAAGGTGATGAGTTTCATCGATATGTTGCACAGTGAAGGTAAGTATGATGAGTTCTGTCAGTTGGTTGAGACGGAAAAGAAGAAATCCTGGAAGGCAGTGGAAAGCAATGACCTTATTGCCAACATGTTTGCAGCAGAATATGCTCCGAGACTCCTTCCTGCCTACTTCCCTGACAGTGACAGCTATAACCGTATCGTCATCAATACGGCTGAGAACGAGAAAGAGCGATTCACTCGTCTAATAAACCTCATTAAGGAAAAGACAGGGCACGATAGAGTCATCTTCGTTCTTGACGAGGTGGGCCAGTATGTCGCATCCAATGTTGAGCTTATTCTGAATGTACAGGGCATGATGCAGATTTTCAAGGATGAATTCCGTGGAAACGTATGGGTCATTGCCACAGCACAACAGACGTTGACAGAGGACAACAAGAATGCCCAGCTCAACTCAAGCGAACTTTACCGTCTTGCAGCCCGGTTCCCCGTGAAAGTTGATATCGAGGCCAACGACATCAAGGAGATTATCACCAAACGACTACTTGGCAAATCCAGCGAAGGTCAGTCTTATTTGAAGAAAATGTTCACTCAAAACGAGGGTGCGCTGAAGAATAACATCCATCTTTCCCTACAGGCAAAAAGCATTTATAATCAGGTGCTGACAGACGAGTCGTTTGCCAATCTTTATCCCTTCTTGCCCGTTCATATTGACATCCTCTTGTCATTGCTCCAGAAGTTGGCCAGCAGGACTGGCGGTGTAGGACTGCGTTCCGTTATCCGTCTGATTCGCGATATTCTGGTTGACAACAAACTTGCCGATGCCACTATCGGACAGATGGCTGGCCCTGAGCACTTCTATGATGTGCTGCATAACGATATGGACAAGGGAGCCACGAAGGAGATAGTGATTGCTGCCGACAAAGCCGTTCAGGTGTTCAACGGCAATGCCCTTGCTGTCCGTATCTGCAAGACAATAGCCGTCATGCAGCTGCTTGATGATTTCAACCTGTCGTTCGATAACATCTGCGCATTGCTTTACAACAAAGTTGGCAGTGATGTGGACAAGTCAAAGGTTCGTGAGATATTGGAAGAGATTACCACCAGTGACGGCCTGACGCTACAGGAGATTGATGGCAAATATCAGTTTATGACCAATGCCATCTTGGGCATCCGAGAGGAGCGCAACAAGATTATCCCTCGTGAAAGTGAGAAAGCTGACGTGCTGCAAGAACAACTGAAGGATATGATGTCACCTGCTCCCTCTGTCAATGTTTACTCCAGCAAGACGATTACTGCTGGCGTAGAGTTGACAGAGCGAAATCGTCCCTATACCATTTTTGCCACACAAAGTCTGAAATTGAATGTTCGTTTTGTAACAGGTGCAACTTTTGAGGAGACGCGCCAGCAGTTGCTCACCGAAAGTACCAAAAAAGACAATGATCGCACCCTCTATTGGCTTTGCACTCTTGCCAAAGACAAGGAAGACTTGCTTCAGGAGATTGTGCGTTGCCAGACGATTAAAAACCGTCACCTAAATGAGACGAATAAAGAGATTCAGGCTTACCTCCGTGCCCAACAAGATATGGCCGAGGAGAAGAAGCGCGACTTGAACAAGCTCCTTCGTGATGCTTGGAACAACAGCGAGATTATCTTCAAAGGCTCACCCCAGCAGGTTAATGCTGACACTTATAAGACTGTTGCCCTCAAACAGATTGCGGAAAAGGTGTTCGAGAAATACCCGATGGCCGCTACCAACATGAAGGGCGATTGTGTTACAAACTTGGCGAAGTATGCTGATATTACGACGATACCGCCTGCTTTGAATCCTTTTGGTATTATCGACACTAAGAAGGGCATTATTGACCCGTCTTATTCGGCTATCAGTGAATTGAAAGACTTTATTGCCTATCGCAACGAGCTTACAGGCCAAGAACTGACAACTCATTTTGAGAAAGATCCATACGGTTGGTCAAAAGACACCATCCGCTATCTCGTTGCACTGATGCTAAAGGCCAGTATCATCCAGATTCGTGTTGCAGGTAAGAACATCACGGTGTTTGGCGAGACTGCTGTTGATGCGATGTCAACCAACAATAACTTCAACAAGATTAGCATTTCGCTGAATACTGAGGGTGAGCTTTCTGTACCAGAATTGCTGAAAGCCGCTCAGAACCTTACGGCATTGTTTAACAGTGGGCGCATAGCTCCTGTTAAAGACCATATTGCAGGAGAAGCATTAAAGAAGGCAAAGTATTTCCTTCCTCGTTTCAACAAGCTTTTACCGGATTTCGAGTATTTCCAGTTAGGAGGCTTACATATCTTCAAACAGGCTATCAACTATGCCCAGCGTATAATCGAGACTGAAGGTGGTGATGCTGCTTTCCTGTTAGGGAAAGATGCAGACTGTTATGAGGCATTTCGATATGCAATGGATGTACTGAAGTGTAACGACCAGTCTAAAGTACTGGATAGTTTGAAGCATATTGCGAAGCTGACTGCCGATTCTGCAACCTTGCCTAACATACCACAACTTTCAGATTTCCGTAAGCATGTTGGCGATGTCACTCAATTGTTGAATGACTATATTGCCAATCCTGATATTCCCAAGATTGCCTCAGAAATAACAGATTTGAGCAATCAGGCTAACAGCTATCTAAGTGAGGCTTGTATCGCTTTCCAGACAGAAGGAAACCAGAAAATTGCTGAGAGCAGGGAAGAAATCAAGAAGATGGAAGGTTTCGACAAACTGACCGAGGCAGAGCAACAGCAAATTGTGATCTTGGCAGACGGTCTTAATCTGGAATACGGTTCAGCTACATTGGAGAATCTCCGTGTGATGGTGAATAGTTACACAACGCTCTATCTGCCTAATGGCGGTATTGACGCTATTCGTAGCAAAGTAACACAAATGGCTAAAGCGCACGCTCCCGCTATTGTCACCACTCCGCCTGCCACACCGCCCACGCCTCCTGCCGATCCTAATGATGCGCATGAGCCAGCCAAGCAACCTCGCCATTTGAGACTGAAGCGCAGTCTGACTACTCGCGATGAAGTGCAACAGGTTATCGCTGAGTTGCAAAACCATCTGGACGATGTCAGCGAGGAATATCCCATTGAATTTAGTATTAACGAGTAAGAAGCCCCTATAAGATGATTTCACAAGGTGGAAAGAAAATACTGGAGCGTTTCGTCAGCACGGCCAAGAACCTGCTGATGGAGAATGTCACTCAGATGCTGCAACAGCATTATGGCATCTGGGCCGATGGTCATAGCATTCCCGTTGAGCAATTGCCCAATCAAGATACAGACAATATCCATACGGCACGAATGCTTCGCGAACGATTGAAGCACCTGTTAGCGGCTTTGCCTGAAGAAAAGGCTGAAAAGGACAAATTGGCTGTTAGCCAGCTTATCTCTGAGCAAGCCTTCACACAGTTGAACCGATTCTGTGCGCTACGAATGTGCGAGGAGCGTGACCTCATTCTGGAAAGCATCCGAGGGGGCTATGACTCTGTGGGATTCCAGAGCTATGATGCCATTGCCAGTCAGGTGGCGGCACCCAAATACGAACGCTACAAGTGGTATCTGCACAGCATCTTCGATGAATTGAGTGTAGAGCTGCCTGCCGTCTTTGACCGTTTCTCGCCTTACGGACTGGTATTCCCTGATGAGAGCACGCTGATGAAGTTGCTGCAGCTTATCAACGACTCCCAGCTGTCAGAGTGGTACGACGAGCAGGACGGAACCACCGTGAACTTCTGGACAGAGGACGAGACGCTTGGCTGGATGTTCCAATACTACAACTCCTTGGAGGAACGTCGCCAGATGCGTGAGGAAAGCAATAAGCCCCGTAATAGCCGAGAAATGGCTGTGCGCAATCAGTTCTTTACACCAGAATATATTGTTCGTTTCCTTTCTGACAACTCTCTGGGACGTATCTGGTACGAAATGACAGGAGGCAAAAGTCGTATTGGTGAGGACTTATGTCAATATATGGTACGTCGTCCTGATGAGGTGTTGGAAGAACGGCAGTTGAAGGAGCCAACAGAGATTCTTTCTCTCGATCCTACCTGTGGCTCTATGCACTTTGGCATTTATCTCTATGAGGTGTATGAGTACATCTATATGGACGCTTGGGACAACCAGCCAACGTTGCTTCACAGCTTCCGTGAGATACATACTCGTGAGAGCTTCCAACGCGAGGTGCCAAAACTGATTTTGGAGAACAACATCTTTGGCTGCGAGATTGATCCCCGTGCGCTTCAGATTGCCGCCCTCAGCCTGTGGCTGCGAGCGCAGAAGAGTTATAGCCAGATGAATATTCCTGCCAATGAGCGTCCTTTGATTAAGCGAAGCAATCTGGTATTGGCAGAAGCAATGCCAGGCAACAAACGATTGCTCAACGGGCTGATAGAAGAATTGCCAGCACCTATGCGCAATCTGATTCGCAAGATATGGGAGAAGATGCAGTTTGTGGGTGAAGCCGGTTTGCTCTTCAAGATGGAGAAGGAGATAGAGGAGGATATTGACTACCTGCGTCAGAATTGGGGCAAAGTGAACCAATACCGCTATGCATCGTTATTTGCGACGGACGAACAAAAGGCAAAGATATTAGCGGAGAATGAGGCGCGAAAAGTGCTCAAACAAAATAAGGAGGAGTTCTTCGCTGAGATAACAGAGCGATTACGGGAATCCTTGCAACAGCTATCTGCAAAACTGAGTGAGGAAGAAGGCTATGAGAATGCCCTGTTTACAGAGGATGCCACTCGTGGCTTTGCGTTCATTGAGTTATGCCAGAAACGATTTGACTGTATTGTGATGAACCCTCCATTTGGGGAAGGAAGTGAAAACACCAGTGATTATTTGGATAAGAACTATCCTGCTTGGTGTCGTAATTTAGTCTGTGCATTCTTTGACCGTATGCAGGAGATGCTTGATAGTCAAGGAAGATTAGGAGCAATCTTTGATCGTACTGTGATGATTAAGTCTTCATACGAGCCATTCCGTAAGCGCAATCTCTGCGGATTTATCACCAACTGTGCTGATACTGGATGGGGAGTGCTGGATGCCAGCGTGGAAACATCAACACTTGTGCTGAACAAGTATGGCTCAGATATAGAGGGAGTGTTTATGGATGTTTTGGATGTTGCACCAGAAGAAAAGAATGACCAATTACGCGCTTTAATAAACACCTTAAAACAAGGGGAAGATGTTAAATGGACTCATATTGACAAATCAAATGAATTCTCAAATCTTCCTAATGCAATTATTGGCTATTATTTCGATAAAGATATAATAAAGATATTCCAAAATGAACATTTGGAATCAAGAGGTCTCATTTCCAAAAAAGGCCACGATCTATCGGCAAAGGTTTACCCACGAAACTATTATGAGATAGTCGACAGTTCCCATTTTAGTTTAATGTACAATGGCGGCCCATTCCATATGTTTTATTTTCCATATAGCGATGTTGTTATGTGGAACGAGGAAGTTATTCGGAATGATAAGCTTTGTAATCTTAGAAGTTTACATCTGCAACAACAAGGTACAGTAGGTTATGGCAAACGTGGTGATATACTAGATGCGCATATTCTAAAGAAAGGTTTTATATTCACTCGAGAGGGTATTGGTATGCCTTGTTTATCTTATATAAATGGTTTCTCTTCACTGAGCTATTTAAACTCAATTTTGTCTCAATATACAATAAATCTATATTGCGAGCAACATAAAGGTAACGGTTATGTGAATATACTCCCCATGCCGGACTACGATTCCCGTCAATCAGACATTGAGCGCATCGTCAACTCCATCATTGACATCAAACGTCAATGGTTCAGCCTTGACGAGACCAATCTGGAATATCACGGCCTGATAGCCCAAATAGATATTTCCCAGAGCATAGGCAAAGCCCTCGGCATGATGCAAGAGCAACTGAACGAGGACTATATCCGCTATCAAGAGCTGGTGCGCGAGAACGATGACCTTTGGATGGACTTGGCAGGTATAGAGCCAGAGAGTGACTTCCGCAAGACATTGAACGACTACAAACAGCGTCGTCCATACGAAGAATTGCTCTCCATCGACGGAGCCAGCAACCTGAATGTGATAGACAAGAAGGTGATGGCACAGGAAATCGTGATGGAACTGGTGGGTATGGCCTTTGGACGCTGGGATGCAGACTATGCCACAGGGCAGAAAGCCATCCCTGAGTTTGGTGATGTCTTCGATGCCCTGCCCTTCATGCCTGTTGTCTCTCGGCAGCAAGAATCCAGCCCGGCAGCTTCTGGCTCAGAATTCCCAACCTGGGAACAAAATATTCCCAAGGTGGGAACAAATAATTCCCAGCCTGGGAACAAAAACGGAGATTACTTCTCCATTCCAGAGGATGGCATCCTTTCGATGGATGCAGACTCTCCTTTGTCGCTGACAACCCATGTCCGCGATGTGATGCGCTATATCTGGGATGAGCGGGCTGACGATATAGAATATGAATTGTGCCAACTGATAGGCTGCAAGAACCTGCAGACGTATCTGGAAAGCCCTACGGGATTCTTCGACTACCACTTCAAACGCTATACCAAGAGTCGCCGTAAGGCTCCCATCTACTGGCCATTGTCGAGCGAGGACGGTAGCCTGACCTATTGGGTATATTACCCCAAACTGAATCAGAATACGCTGCATTCTCTCATCCTGAAGCTGCGCGACGAGAACGAACGGCTACATTCGCAGATAGCTGGCACCACCGACAAGGCACAGCAAACATTGTTGCGAGGCCGTCAGCAACAGGTAGAGGGCATGATGGAAGAACTGAACAGCATCATCGCTGCGGGCTATAAGCCCAACCACGACGATGGTGTACCCGTCACCTCCTGCCCGTTAGTCAAGTTGATTGTCCATCGTGGCTGGAAGCAGGAATGTACTGAAAATTGGGCAGACCTGCAAAAAGGCGAATACGACTGGAGCCATCTGGCCATGAGCATGTTCCCCGCCCGTGTAACGCAAAAGGCCAAGAAAGACTGGTGCCTCGCCCTGACCCACGGACTGGAACACCTCTGCGAGAACAAGCCCAAGGAGAAAAAGACAAAGAAGAAGAATGTGGATCTGCAAACAAACCTACAATTTGAATGACATGATAGAGATACGCGATAGTAAAGACTTCAGCGAACATTTGGACTCGCTTTTGGCAAATTACGAGAGTGATGATGTAGAGTTCAAAAGTGGAAATGGTGGGTTTCCTGGCTCTTTCTGGGACACCTATTCTGCTTTTGCAAATAGTGATGGTGGTGTCATCGTGTTTGGAGTGTCGGAGAAAAAAGAGAAGTTCTATCTTGATGGGATGACTGACGAACAGATACTGAAATATAAAAAGGATTTCTGGAACAATGTGAACAACCGTTCCACCATCAGTTGTAACTTGCTAAAGTCTGATGATGTGGCTGTTGTAGAATACAAGGGCTATAAGTTCATGCTGTTCAATATACCAAGAGCGAGCAGAGAACAACGCCCTGTCTATAGGTCAACCCAGCCGTATGGAGGAACGTTCAAACGAAACTTCGAGGGTGACTATAAGTGTACGGAGAAAGAAGTCAGGCGCATGTTCGCAGATGCAGACGACACTCATCCTGCCGACAGCCGAATACTGAAGGGCTATTCGCTTGACGACCTGGACAAAGAAGCCATCGACAAATACCGGCAGCTTTTCAAATTGTCATCACCTGATCATCCTTGGCTTGCACTCAATGACGTGGAACTGCTAAGAATGCTTGGCGGTTATAGGAAGGATAGAGAAACAGGTGAGGAGGGATTCACTGTTGCAGGCCTGTTGATGTTTGGCAAGACAGAGGCCATTACAGATGTGGAGTGTTTACCCAACTTCTTCCCAGACTATCAAGAGCATCTGACTGAGGATGAGAGCGTGAGGTGGACAAATCGTATTTGTGCAGATGGGACCTGGGAAGCAAATCTGTTCAACTTCTATCAGCGAGTACTACCAAGGCTACAGTCTGTGCTGCCAAAGCCCTTCAAGTTGGAAAACAATATCCGGCGAGAGGAAACTCCTGCCCATGTTGCTGTCAGGGAAGCACTTATAAACCTTTGTATCCACGCTGACCATACCGACAACTCATCGTTAGTGGTCAGGCACAATTCCAATGGCTTTGTATTCTCAAATCCAGGAACTCTGCTTGTATCAAAGGAACAATACTATACGGGGGGAGAGAGTGTGTGCAGGAACAAGTCATTGCAAAAAATGTTTGCCATGCTGGGCGTTGCAGAAAAAGCAGGCAGTGGAACAGACAAGATAGTGAAAGGCTGGCGTGAGGCTAATTGGCGTTCGCCTAAAATTGAAGAAAGGCAGAAGCCCGACAAAGTGGTACTCACCATGCCTATGGAATCCTTGTTGTCAGAAGAGACAAAAGTAAAGTTGACAGAGAAGTTTGGCATTACTGCTAACACCTTTGACCATAATGTCCTTAACATATTGGCCTTGGCAAGCGATGAAGGATATGTGACGAACGAACGACTACGTTATTCCTTGGATTTGCATAAAGCCGACATATCGGAACTACTGAGGCTCATGGTTCAGAACAAACTGCTTATGCCTCAGGGTTATGGACGGGGTATGCGATATTTCTTGCCTAAAGATAACCTGAACATATTGGGTGAAAAGGGTGCAACCTCAGAAGGAAAGGTAGCAACCTTGGAAGGAAAGGTAGCAACCTCTGAGGAAAAGGTAACAACTTCTGAGGAAAAGGTAGCAACCTCTACAAAGAGATGGATGCCAAAAGACAAGTTATATGCATTGATAATGGAAGTCTGTCAGGATTGGGTTACATTAGAAGAAATAGAAACCTATACTGGTAGGACTTACTCTTATTTAAGGATTAAAGTGATACCTGTGATGATAAAGGAAAAGAAGATAGAGATGCTTTTCCCGGGTACTCCCAATCACCCCAATCAGAAGTATAAAGTGAAATCATAACTCAATAGATAATGGACATACAAGGATATATACTCGACCACTGGATGGGAAAGATGACGGCAGAGCATCCTGTGCTGATGGTCTATGACAAAGAGGGCATCTATTATGACCTGCTCCCGTTGTTGAAGGAGAGAGGCGTGAAGGTGATTGATACCACTCATGCCCATCTTCATGCACGACTGGCAGCGCAACGCTATTGGTGTAAGGATCTGTCTTTGAACAAGGAGAATAGAATGGTTATCTATCGCAAACGGGCAATGCCCAGCAATAACCGCCTGTGGGTAGAGGAACCATACGCAGCCTTTATGAAAGGGGGCTGCATATTTCCGCAAGGCCCACAAGACAGATATGAAAACATCTGTCGTAGCTTCCTACCTGCCAAACAAAATGAGTTGAACCAACTGTTTGAAGCAGGGATACCAAGTTTTAATCTGGTGAATGCCCTGCTGGATGGCGCGGCCTATCCGAAATTGGAACAGTTGACTGGAGGTAAGAGCATCACAGAAACAACTATCGGGCTGTTGTCGCTTAACTCCTGTAATGACATGAAGTGGCAAAAGGAGTGGAAAGCCTTCTCGGAAGCCCAATTCCCAGGACTCGACACATCAGGCAACACATTGCAGGAAATACAGTCTAAACTTTGGTCATATCTACTGTTCAGTGAGTTTGTCTTTGACTTGCCTGAAACATTGCCCGACAACCTAAAGAGTGTCAGCATCGCACCTACGGAAATGAAGGAGAAGGTTTATCTAATTTGTGACCAACTCCGTAACAGAATTGACCTGAGGGAAAGATATGTCAGGGCTGCGAACAAAGTGACGGAGCAATTGGGACTGACAGATGCTTTTGCTAAAGCCAAACATCTGGGAGAGCGTGTAACCTTCAACTTTGAGAACAGTGTTGAGTATGATAGATTTATCTCCTGTCTGAAAGAGAGAAAACAAGAAGAAACCAGAACCATGCTCGACAAGAATAAGAAGGATGTGTGGTTTCAAGAAGATGCAGAGGTGGCCGTCTTCTGGAATCTGGCAGAACAGGTTATCAGATTGGACGATTGTGTCAATAAGGGAATCAAAGCAGACGGTACACTCAAAGAACTGGTGGAATGGTATGCTGCCAGTGGATGTGAGGCAGATGGGGCTTTCCGCAAATACCACACAGAAAGATTGGGTGCTATGAGTATGCCTCGACAGGAAAAGCAACTGGCGGAGTATCTCAATACCCAATACCGTGACTTTACAGAACGTGGAGTTAAGGTTTACCAAGATTCTATCCTACAGATTAAAGATGAGAAAGGACTTAGGAACCAAGGTTGCCCAGAACTGGTTTATCCTGCATTGAAAGAAGGAAAACGTGTCGTGCTGGTAACAGTAGATGCATTCCGCTATGAAATGGGAAAGACATTTGCAGAGAGAATTGAGCATAGTTTTAGAGATAGAGTAACCTTCGTACCCAAGGTGTCTTATCTGCCATCGGTAACACGATTTGGAATGGCTAACCACTTAGGCGATATTGTGCTGTGTGTGCAAGAAGGCAAGTTGGAACCAATGATTGAACTGGATGTTATCTCTTCAACTACAGATAGAATCAACTACTTAAAGAAAACTACACAGGTAGAGGTACAAGATATCAGGCTGGATGAGTTCGACGCTACAGCCATAGAAGAATCAACAAGGCTGTTGGTAGTAAGAAGTCTTGCCATCGATTCTGCTGGAGAGAAAGATAAGTTGAACGGTCTCGCAACGATGGAGCGTGAAATGATTCGTTTGGCAAAGATGCTTGATGACTGTAAGAGACTGAAGTTCGACTTGGCAGTTCTTGTTGCTGACCACGGGTATATGCTGCAACCGGCATTTCGCAAGGGCGACTTGATTGACAAACCTGCAGGAAGTGATATTGTACTTACAGAATCTCGAATGCTCGCAGGTAGTATCAATGAGTCGAAGGACACTCTGACATTTACGCCTGCTGAGTTGGGCGCAAATGTAAGCGCAATGAAGTTATCCTACGCCAAGAATTTCACGGTATTCACCAACGGCGAAGTGTATTTCCATGAGGGATTGTCGTTGCAAGAGAATGTAGTGCCGATGATAACAGTGAAGCTGCAGGAAGAGAAGAAACAACAATCCTTCCATGTAGAGTTAAATTATAAAGGAAAAACGGAGGGAACCGTGTATAGCCGTCGTCCAATCATCGATATTAATACTGCTTTCACAGATTTGTTCGCAGATGATGTGAACATCAAACTCGTTATATCTGGTGATAATGGAGCTATTATCGGCAAACCAGAAGGGAAATTCTATAATGACGTTACAGAATTAGTGGATATACCATCTGGTGCCACTGCTATTCGTCAGCCCATCAGCATTGAGGATGACTATCATGGTAGCGGTATTACCATAACTGCTCTGCATCCAGAAACGAATGCCACACTATCTACATTGAAATTGAACTTTGAAAACGATTAAGAATTATGAATGAACTGGATATAAAGCTGAATGAGGCCTTTCCTGGAAAGGTGGTACGTAAAGACTTGCTGCATGAAATCAAACGTGCGGTGAATGTTCCTTCATTCGTGTTGGAGTTTCTGCTGTCACGCTATTGTGCCAGTGAAGATCCTGAAGAAATCGAAGAGGGAAAGAAAGCTGTTCTCCAAACCATAGAGAAGAACTATGTTCGTCCTGACGAGTCAAATAAAGCCCAAGCTATCGTAGAACAGAAGAAGAGACATAAGTTTATCGATAAGATACACGTGAAGTATGTTGAACGTGAGAAGCGTTACTGGGCAGAGATGGAGAACTTTGCATCAAAGCGTATTGCCATTAATCCACGCTTTTATCAGGAAAACGAAAAACTGTTGGAAAGTGGTATTTGGGCAGAGGTGACTTTGGCCTATAATGAAGTTGAAGAAGATGACTATGCCTTCTTCATTGAGGATTTGCGTCCAATACAGATAGCCCACTTTGATGCTGAACGTTTCTTCAAGGGAAGAGAACAGTTTACCACGGATGAATGGATAGATGTGCTGATACGCAGTATTGGTATCAATCCCGACTGGTTGGCAGAACGTTCTAAGAGCCTTAAAGGAGATAAGAATGGACGACGCTTGAAGTTCCATATCCTATCACGCTTCTTGCCATTGGTACAAAGCAACTACAACAGTATCGAGCTGGGAGGCAGAAGTACTGGTAAGTCTTACTTCTATTCGGAGTTCTCTCCCTATTCAACTCTGCTTTCCGGTGGTCAGGCATCAACAGCCACCTTGCTTTATAATAACCAACGCAAACAGGTAGGAGCAGTCGGATTCTGGGACAATGTGGCCTTTGATGAGGTGGCCAAGATGAAAATCAAGGATGCCGACACCGTTCAGATAATGAAGGACTATATGGCCAATGGACGATTCTCACGAGGCAGGGAAGTGACAGGCTACGCCAGTTTCTCCTTTGTGGGCAACTTTGACTTGAACATCCCCCGAATCGTAAATAGTTATAACCACGACTTGTTGGTTACACTTCCAGAGGCATTCGACTTGGCTGTTATTGACCGCATCTACAACTATATTCCTGGATGGGAGATTCCGAAGATTGATGATAGCGCATATAATAACAACTTTGGTCTTATCACAGATTACATGTCAGAGGCATTGCACTACTTGTTCGTTCACGACAGCGAATATGTTGGTGTTGTGAATAATCGTCTGAAGAAGGGTGACAACATTGAAGGTCGTGATAATCGTGCCTTGCAGAAGACCATATCAGGCTTCATCAAATTACTCTTCCCCACTGGTCAGCCTACGGATGAAGAATTTGACGAGATTGTAGAATATGCCATTGAGGGTCGCCGCCGGGTGAAGGAACAACTCAACAAGCGTAAGCCTGATGAGGAATATGCCCGCATCAATATGTCATACGTTAACAGGAATGGAGAGAAAGTCATAGTGTACTGTCCTGAGAGTAAATATAGTATTGCAACTCAGAACCCCCGCAAGACATTGGGCGTGGAAGTGCTTGAAGAACCGACACCAGAACCAGTAGTCCCAATTACTACTGTGGCCAAACCTCAAACAAGTCCTCAGTCAGTACCATCCCCAGTATCAAACGAGATAGTTGAGCCTATTGGCCCACAAGAAAAGACTGTCGACGTTCAATATGGTGATACTGGCTACAGTTATGATGAATTGTTTGCTGATTATCTGAAAGGGGCGACAATTGTCAAACTGGAGGAACCGTATTTGGCACATGGCTACCAGATGACTGATCTAGTCCGTTTTGTAGAGCTGTTGGTGAAGATTGGTGATTGCAAAGTACTCCAACTTGTGACTAAGCCTGGAGAGACAGCTGCCGAATCATCTATTATCAGTAATAGCCTTAAGCAATTAAAGGACACCTTGGCAGATATGGAGGGTAATATCATGCAGTTTGAATATGAGTTTGATGAGAACGCTCATGACCGATATATCCGTACCAGCAATAACTGGGACATCACCCTCGGTCGCGGACTGCACTTCTATCAGAATATGAATCCCAACAAAGATAGCCGAAATTACTTCCAGATGGGAACATATGATCTTTCCCTCCGTCCTTGCCTTAAGGCACGGTTTACGTTTATGAAACGTAACGCTACAGATTAGTATTATGGATAATCATTCATTCACAAACATAGCCTCTTTCGGTAAACGAATCGAGCATTTTTTGATTGGACAGATGCTTAAAGAGGGTCTTGATGTCTACCTTCCTGTAGTAGATGACAAAGGTATAGACGCTGTTGTGCGTCGTCCTGACGGCTCTTTCGTTGAGGTTCAGATTAAAGCTCGATCAAAGTCTGTAAAGGAAGGTGATGCGGGTTTGTTTTCTGCCATAGAACACGACTATAGACAAAATTACTGGTTTGTCTTCTATTCTGAAAGAATTGGAGAAAATGGAACTATGTGGATTTTGTCTTCAAGAGAATTCATTGCTGAGTCTGTGCAGAACAAGAACGGGAAGAATGCAGGAAAACGCAGCATTTGGTTCAATGGGAAACGAAAGGGTGTGGAATATGTCAAACCCCAGTTTGAAAAATATATTCGTACTAATTTTCAACGCATCATAACTGAGGATGCAGAATAAAGGAATTGCATAAGAATACGATGGGAGTCGAACTTGACATATATGGCAAACGGGCATTAGAACTGGTGATGGAAGGTGAATCGCTTTTCATTACCGGTAAAGCAGGTACAGGAAAAACAACAGTACTACGTGAACTTACATTCCAATGTAGAAGAAATAAGAAGAATGTCGTAGTTTTGGCTCCTACTGGCGTGGCAGCGAAAAATGCAGAGGGTGTCACAATACATTCTTTTCTGCATCTTCCTCTTGGCCCATACATCCCTGGCATGAAAAACAGAAAGTTGTATGCACTCAAGGAAGAGGACATAAGGGTGGTAAACAAGGTGGACATCATCATCATTGACGAAGTGAGTATGGTTCGATGCGACATGCTGGATGAAGTTGATGATGTACTGAGACACTACAGGAAGAGTACACTGCCGTTTGGTGGTATTCAACTTGTTATGTTTGGCGATTTGTATCAACTGATGCCTGTTACTACTGATGAAGATTGGGAGAAGCTGAAAGAGAAATACGTCTCTCCGTATTTCTTCAGCAGCAAGATTCTGGAGAAGATGGACTGTCCCATGTTTGAGTTGAAAATTATCCATAGGCAGGATGACCGAAACTTTGTTACTCTTTTGAATAATGTCAGGTTGGGGCATGTATCATCTACAGAACTGAAAGAGTTGGAAGGGAGATTCAAAAAGAACTTTGTTCCAAAAGATGACGAAGGATATATAAGGCTGACAACACATAATTGGCGGTCGAGGAGATACAATGAGCAAAGGCTGGATGAACTATCTGGAGTGACCTACGAATATAAAGCATATATTGAGGAATTTTTCCCAAAAGAAGAATGGCCCACGAACTATGTTCTTCAGTTGAAACGTGGTGCGAGAGTCATGTTTATCAGGAACGATAATGAAAACAAGCAATACGTTAATGGTACATTAGGGACTGTTATTTCTCTTGGTGACAGAGGTATTATTGTCAGGACCGACGAAGGCGCAGAGATAGGCGTTGAACGCCAGACATGGGATTTCTACCGATACCATATCAATAAGAAGACAAAGGAGATTGAAGCTATCTTGTGCGGTTCTTTCAAACAATATCCGCTAAAACTGGCATGGGCAGTGACAATACACAAGAGTCAAGGACTGACGTTTGACAAAGTGATTATTGATGCTGGTAAGGCTTTTACATACGGACAGGTGTATGTTGCACTGAGCCGTTGCAGGAAATTCCATGGGATTGTTCTTGTTTCACCTATTACGAGTAAGATTATCAAAACAGACCCGATCGTTACCGAATACATGCAGACAGTCAAGAGAATTGTTCTCGACGAAGAGCAAGACGAAGAGGGACTAGAATCCAAGCATCTGACATCGCTTCACGGCGCAGAGCGCACACTATGGATGCATAACGACGGACTGACACTTCAACAGATAGCTGACCAGAGCGGACAACGAATCGAGATAGTGTACAGTCATATTGCCCAACTCATAGAAGAGGGGAAGGTTGATATTGATGACTTTATCGACGTGGAATTATACAACGGCATCATTGATGCCATTAATGAGGTTGGCATTGATGCACCCTTAAAGAGACTGAAAGCTCTTTGTCCCAAAGACACAAAGTTCGCTGAAATTCGGATGGTTATTGCTGACGTTCGCCGACTTAATTCTCTTGAAGAAACCGATTCTGACGATGAGAATGATTTGGATGAAGATGAAGAAAATGAGGCTGAAAATGATTGGCATTTCATCAAAAGCGTTTCTTTCTCGAAATCAAGTAAGCGGTTCTTATCGCATAATTGTCGCGTAGTACTTTCTCCATATGGATATTATCTGGAGGTCACTGGGGATTATATTAAATTGGGTGACTACCCACGCGGTTTTAGTCATCTCTATGGAAATCTTTGGGTTAAGAAACCGATAGATAACAATGGATTTCGCCTCGTACATGACATAGAATATAATATGCATGTTCTCGGTTATATAAAGGAGGTCGGAAGAAAAATTGTCTTTACTAAACCGGACGGGGAAAAGTATAGCATAACATTTGAATAATAATTAGGCAACCCCAAAGATATATTTATGAAAATAGCTAAAATACCACAGCCCTGGGCAAGTCTGATAATGACGGAAACTATCAAATATATTCTGCCACTTGAAGAAAGTGTGGCTCCAGGAGAATTGCTTCTTATCTATGCTACAGATGATGATGAGCGGTATCGTGAGGACTTTGAGAGGGCAAATGTTTACAACCTTTGGTATAACGAGACTGTATTTGGGAACTTATACGAAGATCTTGAAACAGCACACTTCTTAGGATATGTGAGAGCCAGTAATGCTTTCCTGAAGAAACAAGATAAGATATATGTTTGTGACGTACATTGCTTTGAAAAGCCAGTATATTCCAAGAGCGCCAGGCCGTCTGCAGACATCTTGACAAGACCATGCAAAAAGAAAAACTACGAGGCTATCACATTTAGAACCATTCGTAAAGGTTCTCATGAAATTGTCATTCCGCTGGGAAAGGAGGCATGGGAGAATCTCATCCTAAAAGAAGAGAACATCAACTTGTATTGGAGCGAAGAGTTTAGTAAACTAACGGACTGGATAGTATCCTTCAAAGATGACCAGGGATTTTGGGACGAACAATTTGAGGTTGTTTTCACGAACGATGGCAAGAAAGTGGTTTGGACTATGCTGAACGAAGATATCCATAAGACTTTTGCCCCAATATATGAGACAGACGAAAAAACTGGAAAGAAATCATTTGCTGGTACCACAGACATCTTGCATATTGGAATTACTGATATGGAATGTTTATATCCAGACAGAGAGTTGGTTGTCAAAGAACGTGAGCGCCTTTTGAACCCTAAAGTCAAAGAAAAACCAAAAGAGCATCGCGAATGGGTTCACATCATCTATACTCCCATGGGAAATAAAAGACGTTAACATATGGTTAATCAGATAGACATCAGTCCACGTAAGAAACAGCTGAAAGAGGAATACGAACGGCTGCAACTGGAGTATGCTGCACTCGTTGCGGAGCGTGACGAGATGCAGAACTCGGAAGGGCCGCGTCTGACTGCTTTGTATATGGAGGCATTGGGTCAGTTGCAGTATGAGATCTTGGTGCTGCAATATGAGATAGCTTTGCTGAAACAGAAGCGTGACTTGCTTCAGGCATATAAGAATCGCAGGGAGAAGCCTGATATGGAGAAGGTTGAAGAGCAGGTGGAACAGACTGCCAAGACCTACAACGAGAGAATCTATCAGGAAGAGGAGAAAATCAAGCAGGCCAAGGAGTTCATCAAGGAACAGCAGGAGGAAGAGAAAAGGGAACAGGAGGATTCGAAGCGTGAACTGAGAGACCTCTACAGGAAACTGGTTCATAGGCTTCACCCAGACCTTCATCCAGAGCAGACGCAATGGGAAAGAGAGCTGTTCCTGAAGGTACAGGATGCCTACGAGAAGGGCGATTTAGACAGGATGCGCGAATTGGCAGAGCAGTTGGAAGCTGGTATGCCAACCGATGCAGTGGATAATGACACCACTGAGGAATGGGAGGAGCGCGTAAATCGGTTGAAGGTAGAAATTGCCAAGATACGTGAGGAGATAGCAGACATGTTAGGTCAGTTCCCGTTTACGTATCGTGACAAGTTGAACAACCAGGAATGGATTGATGAGACTCAGGCGATGCTTCGGGAAGAGATAGAGAATCTGAAGAAAGAGAAGGCAAGGCTGGAGCAGATTGTCAGCATCATGGAGAAAGGAGGCAAGAGATGAAGAATCAGATTATGAAGGTCAGCCCAGAACTGCTGGAGATGATAGGAACGAATCTGCCCAACAGTCTTCAGCCGTTCAGTCGTGAGATATTCCTGTTGGATATCGTCGTGGCTGGTACTTCGTATTGCAAGAGAATAGATGAAATCTATCCGAAACTGGAGAAGGGCTTGGTGCTGCGTATGCTACGGCATCCCAAGAACAGACACGATGAACATGCCATCGGTATCTACTTCGGGAAGATACGAATTGGATGGGTGCCAAGGGAGTTGAATCTGATTATCTCCCGTCTGATGGATGCCGGCAAGGCTTTCTTCTGTAGAATAGAGGATGTCGAACTGGTGAATGACTATTGGGTGAAAATTGATGCTAAGATTTACATGATAGAATGAAAACGACAGAAGAACAACTGAAGGTGCTGGCCCGCAAGTTTTTGCAGGCAGAATTATGGGAAGACCTGACTGACGCTGATGTGTTTGGCGTTGAACTGGAGGATGGCTTGATTGCCTATTGCTGTGTGATGGGTAGCTCTGGCATCCATAAAGGCTTGGGCATCTATGTCGGCAAACGTGGTTTCAGGTCTTATCTTGACACCATTAACAAGGAGCATGCCAATGACCGGAAGATGCTGTTCGACAGGATGGCAACGTTCGAGGCCATGCAGGTGTCGTTCGATGATAGTGGCAACGTGCAGTGGTGGACCCATCATCCGAATATGGTTCCCAGTCCGGAGAACTCTACGGAGGAGGAAATGGCCGTGATGTGTAGGTGTCTGGAAGCCTGTAACGGTCTCAGAAAGCTGATTGATGCCGAAGAGGGGGATGTGGTTTCGATAGGCTTTGATGAGTTTGAGGAATATCCCACCAAGGAAGGCGGCAAAGATGCTCCACTCATCAGTATTGACGGGAGTAGCCATAGTTTAGTCATCAGACCGCTGCCAGCCTACGACACAAGCGACGAAGAGCAGTTGCTGCAATTGGCAGACAAGGTGGTGGACTCCGGGACGTTCAGGGCAGACCTCTCGTTGTTGCAGGGACTGCGCAAGGCTGGAACATTGCAGTGCCGTCTGATTCATCCGCCTACGCCCGTTAAGGAGGATGGTAACGCTGCGGGCTTCTATCCCGTATGGCTGCTGACGGTGAACAAGGGTGACGGACGGATTGTGCCAACAGACATCGTGAACAGGACTGACGAAGAAGGTGTCTATAAGATTCTGGCCAACCTCTGTGCAGCCATGTACCAACAGGGACATCAGCCTCTGCAAATCTCAGTACCCAACGAGGCTACGGAAAATCTGCTGAAAGCATTCTGCCATCGGCAGGGCATCAAACTGGTGAAAGAGCGTCTGCCACTGCGTGAGTTGGATCAGGCATGGCAAGGGGTATTCTCGCACTTTGACCGCGAAGGAAATGCAGACATAATGCTGAACTAAAAATGATTTTTATGAATAAGGGAACTACACCAGAGTTTATCACTTCATTGGAACCGAACGAAATTTTCGTATTCGGCAGCAATCTGAAGGGAATGCACGGCGGCGGTGCGGCATACATCGCCTACCGCAAATTTGGAGCCATCATGGGTCAGGGCGTTGGCTTGCAAGGACAGAGCTATGCCATCCCCACGATGCAGGGCGGTGTGGACACCATCCGTCCGTATGTGGATGAGTTCATCCAGTTCGCCAAGGAGCATCAGGAACTGACGTTCCTCGTAACCCGCATCGGCTGTGGCATCGCTGGATTCACCGATAAAGAAATCTCCCCACTGTTCGAGGCAGCGCATGAGGTAGAGAATATCGTTTTGCCTCCGAATTGGTAATATAGAATTAAGGTATGACTCGACAGCATATAGTATTTCTGACTGGAGCAGGTATCAGCGTTGAAAGCGGATTGGCAACCTTCCGAGGTACGGATGGCCTGTGGACTAACGAAGAGTGGGTTCACTTGGCAAGTACGGATGCACTCTATAATGAGACGCAGAAGTGCCTCGACTTCTATAATTGGAGGCGAAAGCAATTGTCGGAGGTTGAGCCGAACGAGGCGCACAGGATGATTGCAGAGTTGGAGAAGGAGCATGAGGTAACGGTCATCACGCAGAACGTGGATAACCTGCATGAAAGGGCTGGTTCGACACGGGTCATCCATCTTCATGGGGAACTGAGCAAGGTGTGCTCGATGAACAATCGCACGACATGTGTAAAAGAATATCCGCTAACTACACCCATTATGGTGGGTGATAAGGCAGAGGACGGCTCACAGATGCGCCCGTATATCGTGATGTTCGGTGAGTACGTTGACAGTATGAATGTGGCCATTGACATCGTTAGTATGGCAGACATCTTTGTTGTTATTGGGACCTCGCTCAAAGTCTATCCTGCAGCCGGTTTTATTAACTATGCCCACCACGAGGTGCCTAAGTTTGTGATTGACCCAGGGGAAATGGAGCAATGCACTCAACTGGGATTCACCCATTTCAAGGCAACGGCCACGGAGGGAATGAAGATGCTTTTAGAGGCTTTCAAAGATTTATAAAGGTACGAATATGGACGAAAACAAAAGAGGTACAAGCGTTTTTGATGATGATGAAATCCCTTATGAGGTGCGCATGAAGCATCTTATCAAGGCTTATCGCAAAGATTTGAAGCGTCTTGGCGAATTATCCCAATATGCCAAGGGACTCGAAGAAGAAAACTTGCTTCTGCAAAAGAAGATAGAAAAGGCGGGGACATCTGAGGAAGCAGACAAAGAAGTGGCCATCAGTCGTATGAAGTCAGAAATCAATCAATTGAAGGGTGCTCTCACAAAGACCTTTCCAAAGAGAGTGGTCCAGATGCGTGACGCAAGAAAGAAGATAATTTCTTTGCAGGAATATATCATATCGCTTCAATCACTACTGACTGCCAATGGTATAACATACGAAGAGCGTCAAATCAAATCAAGCAAAGCCGAAAGCATCGATCCTGAAGCAATGGACGTCTTTGCAGTGAGAGACCCGAAAGAAAATTATGAGATAGAAGAAGGATTCTTTTATAAATATCCACGTCCATCGGTTACTGCTGACTGCATAGTCATTACAAAAGAGGCAGAATCGAAGGTGCTGCTGATTGAGCGTGGTGACGAACCTTTCAAGGGATGCTGGGCATTCCCCGGTGGTTTCATGAATATGGATGAGACAACGGAGCAATGTGCCATCCGTGAACTTGAAGAGGAAACGGGGCTGAAGGTGAATGTAGTGCATCAGGTTGGTGCTTACTCCAAGGTTGACCGTGATCCAAGAGGAAGGACGGTTACTGTAGCTTATCTTGCTTTGATGGATGCTCCTGAAGAGGTCAAGGGTCAGGATGATGCAGCAAAAGCGCAATGGTTCCCGCTGTCGGATTTGCCTGAATTGGCCTTTGACCATGATGAGATAATGCAAGATGCAATCAAAAAGTATGAGGAGGTTATGAAATGAAGAGGTACACCTATATTATATACGCCGTTGCTATGCTATTCATGGTGGCATGTAATAGCAGGAAGAGCGGCAACGATGTTTTTATAAATGATGTGGAGAACGTTGCTAATATAGATTCTTTGCGCGCTGACACGCTTCACCATCCATCGCCAGAAGATTTCGAAGAGGGCCACATGCCACCTCCACCCTCCAACGGACGCGGCTTTGACGGGCCACCACCTCCACCGCCTGATGGCAAGCATCGTCCTCCCCACAGGCTGGACAATATGCGTGGCTTTGACCCTGCATCCGAGGATGACATGGATGATAACGGCATGAGCCGGTATATGGAGAACGATGATGATGAGGGTTGGGACTAATTTCAGATAATATGCCTGCTATAATAACAGATACATTCGACTATAACGATATTGTCAGGGTTCTTGACCTTGATGAAGCCTTTGTGCATCATCAGATCGATGCTCTTCAACCGAAGTATTGGCGTGCTATTATAAAGACAAAGCCCAAAGGGTTGAAGATTTTCCAGCCTGTGATGGTTAGTGGCAATAGGGGTATCGACTATATGATATACATGCTGAGCCGCAACTGGCAGATAACAAAGAAGCAACGATTGCTCGACTACATGTATTTCGGAGTGTATCGTCAGTCAGACGGTTTCCACCTCGTAGGCTTCACGTATCTTGATTCAAATCCTTTGGCAAAGGCAGAGAAAGTGTTCTTTACTCCCCACTTCTTTGACAGGTATAGGGAGAGGACTGGCTTGCCGATGGTCATGCCCAAGATGGAGGTGATGAAGGATTGGATCATGAAGAATCTGCATCTCAATTCGGATGCGCAAGGCAATGAGAAATATCCCAATGGTATCTTCTGCGTCTATCCCAGTGGTGTCGCATTAGGGCGGGAACTGCCTGACGGCAATAGTGAGATGAAGACTTTTGTCACCTACGACATGCTACGTGGGGAGCAGGTGGAGAAGAGTGAGAACCAAAACCGTTCTGCAAAGGTTCAGGAAGAAGAAGGTCTCAGAAACTGTAAGGAGTTAGTGGATAGACTTGTAAAACATGGCATACGCCTATAAAACCAATAGAATTATGGATTTCATTGAATTAGCAAAAAGCAGGTACTCCTGCAAGAAGTTTGACGCACGCCAGATCAGTAAGGAACAACTTGACAGCATTCTGGAGGCTGGGCGACTGGCTCCGACGGCTAAGAACCTGCAGGAGCAGCATGTGTATGTGGTGCAATCGGCAGAAGGAATCGCCAAGATAGACTCGCTAACGCCTTGCCGATATGGTGCACCGACTATGCTCATTGTGGCTTTCGACAAGAACAACGTGTTTACTTATCCCGGGCAGAATTACGACTCAGGCATTGAGGATGCTTCCATCGTGACCACCCACATGATGCTCTGTGCTAAGAGTGTGGGTGTGGACAGCTGCTGGGTGAATTTCTTCGACCCCGACAAGATGGCCGAAGCCTTTCAGTTGCCTGAGAACGAGGAGATACTGACGTGTCTCGCCCTCGGCTATGCGGCAGAAGGGGCAGGGCCATTGGCTAACCACAACAGTCGCAAGCCGATTGAGGAAACGGTGACTTACCTGTAAGTGTGGGTTATCGCTTTAACTGCTGTTCATCATCGATGTCGTTATATCTGGTATTGTGGCCAACCTCCCATTCGCGGTTTTGGTCGCGGGAACCTTCTTTGCTGAGGGTAGGCTTGCGGAAGTGGCAACTGTCAGACAGTTGCTGTCGCGATGGCTCTGCATTGTGACCATGAGACATTGAGTACTGATGCCCCTGTTCTGGATGGGCATTCATCCATGCTTTGAGGTCGTTGGCTTTGAGGGTCTGAAGCTGATAGTCTTTGAGGTCGATGAAATCGTCACTATAGGCAATACGACCTTTGGAGATGTGGGTGCCGAACTGACGGCGAAGCATGCGGTTCAGTTCGCGGGTGGTCAGGTCGGGATTGTCCTCCAGCATGGCATCGATGAACTCATCCATGCGGTGCAGGCGTTCCTCCTTTGACTGGAACTGGAGCAGGTCTTTCAGTTTCAGGACTTCACCACCTTTGAGGACGGTCTTGTTCTGATGGTCGATGATGGTGTAGCCGTAGGGTTTGTCCTTGGAGCCATGAAAGATAAGATCGACACCGAATTTCTGCTTAATCATCTGGCGAAGTTCTTCTTTGTCGGCAGTCATGTCGCGGTACTTCAGGAGAATGGCACGGAGTTGTTTCCTTCTGCGCTCATCGGGTTTGAAGGTCTGCAGGTGCTGCTGGATAGTAGTCAGAGGCAGGGTGTCAATGACGTGGCCGTCGCGCTTGATGCAGAGATTATCGTCCTTCTCGTAACACTCGTAGCCGCTGGATTCGAGGATGGCCTTGAACTGGTTGAGGGTGGAGAAACGGTATTCCAAAGCCTTGCGGACGGCCTCGGATGCCCGTTGCTCCTGGTTCTCACCCATGATGCGGTTGATGACTTCCTGAGAACGGATGCGCTCCTGGTTGTGGTCTATCTTGTGGCCATCGGGAGCAATGCGGCTGGTGACGATGTGCAGGTGATGGTTGTCGGTGTCGTGATGGGCATATATAAGAATAGGTTGGTTTGGGGCGCCATAGCCCATTTCTTTGAGATACCGATGGGCAAAGTCCAGAAGTTGCTCATAGGTGTATTCATCACCCCTGCAGGAGATGGCGAGGTGGAACTGTGGCTTCTGAATGCGCTCATTGCGCTGGGTGTAGTCGATGAGATACTGTTTGAGTTCGTCGGGAGTGTATGGGTCGATACGTCCGATGGAACCGAAGTTTTTCATTTCAAGGAGTTCTGCGACTCCCTCACTGACCTTGCGCTCGTTGTAATCGACGGCATGGAAGGTGGTGCTCGACGGCAGAATGGTGGCTATCATTTGGAGAATTACTATAAAATGGTTTTGTACTAATGCAGTATTATAGCAATTCAGTAAAACAGCAATATATTAAAGAAACAGATTAAAGAGGTGTTTCCTGAATCAGAAGTGTGTCAGTTGTTTGGCAATCTGATGTTGCTCCCGCTTGATGTCGCTGATAAGTTGCTGCAGTTGGGTGACTTGGGGATAGAGCACTTGCTCGAAGAACTGTGGGGTGAGTTCCTGGCCGATGGCAAGTTCGTTGGCTCGCTTGACGGTCTGGTTAAAGTTGCCGCCAAGCCAGGAGAGGTCTTGCTGGTACTTGACGTAGAGGTCGGTCATGCGATTGATGGCATCGATTTTGCCACGGGTGGCGGTATCGTCGAACTGACGGACGGCATCGCGAACCATTGCACTGACGGTCTTGTAACGGGCTGCTTTGCGCCGGAACAAGGCTTCTTCGTCGGGCGAGAGCCTAATCCAGAGACGCTTTGATTTCTTTTCCATAGGGCTGTTATCCTTTTTATAATGTTACCGAGTTGCGAGGTGACATGCCCCCAGCTTCGCAGATGCTGGCAAGGTGACTTTTGGGGTGGCGAACGGAGTTTGTCAGCACAAAAGTACAACTTGCTATTCCGTTTCGCACAGACTTGTCTGGCGATTGGTTCTCCAGTCGCTTGCTGGTGGGTGGCCTCGCTGATACAAAGGTACTGCTTTT
>ERZ842401.1532-NODE-1532-length-32859-cov-11.418821_pt1 | contig 32859 bp, 18 predicted proteins | sample MGYA00521270_ERZ842401 | MGnify/ENA primary metagenome ERZ842401 (study PRJEB31892, sample SAMEA3878208) | bioreactor metagenome | biome: Moose rumen | place: Sweden | collected 2011-10 | study: EMG produced TPA metagenomics assembly of the PRJEB12797 data set...
TGTCACTCATTGTTTTTAATACTTTGGGTGTCAACCTTATTTAAAAAAAGACAAAAACTCGTCACCATTATTCTCCCTTGCTTCGACCTACGAACGACCTTGGAATAAAAAGAAGAAGGCCTGCAGTCTTTTTTAATGTGACTACAAGCCTTTTTCAATTAAGCTACTAAACTTTGTGTTTATCTGATAAATAGTAGTTCACGGTATTTTGGCAGTGGCCAGAGTGAGTCATCGACAATAAGCTCCAGTTTGTCTATCTGATAGCGTATCTCATCGAATTTTGGCTCTACCTCATCATGATATGCTATTGCCTTAGCATGCTCATCCTCAATCTTGTTGGCAAGCTTACGGGCATTGACGAGGTCTTCCACCATCTTCTCAATGGCGCTGGTGCGCTCTGCTATCTCTTCTATGAGTTTGATATTACGTGCAGAGAGCTTCTGAGCCTTCTCACTTGGGAAGATGGTTGTCATATTCTCAACGTTCTTCAACAGAGCACTCTGATAACTGGTTGCAACAGGTATGATATGGTTCATAGACAGGTCACCCAACAAACGTGCCTCTATCTGTATCTTCTTGGTGTATGTCTCCCACTTCACCTCATTGCGTGCCTCGAGCTCTTTCTTTGTCATAACACCAAGACTCTCGAACATCTTTATGCTGCTCTCATCGAGATAGCGCTCAAAGATTTTTGGACAAGACTTCTCAACATCGAGACCACGTTTCTCTGCTTCTGCTACCCACTCGTCTGAATAGCCGTTACCATCGAAGCGTATAGGCTTGCAGGTCTTGATATCCTCGCGGAGGACATCGATGATGGCGTGGAATTTTGCTGTATGACCTGTGCCCTCTGAATACTCAGGCATCTTAGAATATTCTGAAATCTTCTGGTCTACTCGCTTCTTGAAATCTACAAGAGCCTCAGCAACGGCACTGTTAAGGGTTATCATAGCAGAAGCACAGTTTGCCTCAGAACCTACTGCACGGAACTCAAAGCGGTTACCTGTGAATGCGAATGGAGAAGTACGGTTACGATCAGTATTATCAATGAGGATTTCTGGTATCTCTGGGATATCCATCTTCATGCCTTGCTTACCACCCATTGCGAAGATGTTGCCTTTGTCGGCCTTCTCGATATGGTCGAGCAGTTCTGTGAGCTGCTTTCCGAGGAAAGAAGAGATGATGGCTGGTGGCGCCTCGTTAGCTCCAAGACGATGAGCATTAGTAGCTGACATGATGCTGGCTTTCAGCAGACCGTTATGGCGATATACACCCATCAGCGTTTCTACTATAAATGTGGCGAAACGCAGGTTCTGCTCTGGTGTCTTACCAGGTGCATGGAGGAGAATGCCATTATCTGTTGAGAGACTCCAGTTATTGTGCTTACCAGAACCGTTTATGCCTGCAAATGGTTTTTCATGAAGCAATACGCGGAAACCATGCTTGCGGGCAACACGCTTCATCAGCGACATTATCAGCATATTGTGGTCAACGGCAAGGTTTGTCTCTTCGAAGATTGGAGCCAGCTCAAACTGGTTTGGTGCTACCTCGTTATGACGTGTCTTGCAAGGGATTCCAAGCTCAAGGGCTGCAATCTCCAGTTCACGCATAAAGGCTGCTACACGCTCTGGTATGCTACCAAAGTAGTGATCATCCATCTGCTGGTTCTTGGCTGAGTCATGTCCCATCAGGGTACGACCAGTAAGCAGCAGGTCAGGACGTGCTGCATAGAGCCCTTCGTCAACAAGGAAATACTCCTGTTCCCATCCGAGGTTTGAGGTTACTTTCTTTACTTCCGGGTCAAAATAATGACACACCTCTGTTGCTGCCACATTAACGGCATGCAGAGCACGCAGCAGTGGTGCCTTATAATCCAGAGACTCACCGCTGTAGGATATGAACACTGTTGGGATACAGAGGGTATCGTCAATGATAAACACTGGTGATGTAGGGTCCCACGCAGAATAACCGCGTGCCTCAAAGGTAGAACGTATGCCACCTGATGGGAAAGAGCTAGCATCAGGCTCCTGCTGAACGAGCAACTTACCACTAAACTCCTCAACCATACCGCCTTTACCATCATGCTCTACGAAGGAGTCATGCTTCTCGGCAGTACCCTCTGTCAGAGGTTGAAACCAGTGAGTATAGTGCGTTACGCCATTCTCCGTAGCCCATTGCTTCATTCCGGCAGCCACGGCGTCGGCTACCTTGCGGTCTAAGCGTGCACCATTGTCGATGACGTCAACCATTGCGTTATAGACATCTAGAGGAAGATATTTGTACATCTTCTCACGGTTGAATACCTTACTTGCATAATACTGTGAAGGTCTCTCACTTGGGGCTTTCACCTCCAGAGGCTTTTTCTTGAATGCCTCTCCTACTACTTGAAATCTTAAAGTTTGCATAGCTTAAAAAAATTATAATGATTAAAAACTCTAAACTTCTAACTTTTAACTCTTAATTCTTATCTCTTAATTCTTATCTCTTAATTCTTAACTCTTAATTCTTAACTCTTAATTCTTAACTTTTAAAAACCTCTCCTCCCATATCGCATGGGAGGGAGGAAAAGGTAATAAAGATTATGGGTGCAGTGTGAACCCAAATACCAAATATGCTTTCTGTGAACAAGGGTTTCCCGTTACCTGTCCGAAAATAGGCAAAGAGAATGTATCAGTAATCTTAATATCCTTGGTAGCACGCAGTGAAATATTGGTTACAGCAAATCCTGTAGTGCCGTATAATGTCGTAGCATAAGGCACTATACCTGCTGTTGCTGTCCAGTCAACCTTGAAGAGTGAGAATGGTGCCGTTGCCTCGAAGTAACTGCTGTAGGCACGTTTGCCACTCTTGTTCAGACCATCGTTGCCTGTAAAGTTTGTGTACCACTGTAATGCAACCGGTCCGAAGTCATATCCAATGTTGGCCTCAAAAATATGGTTGGTACTATGAGCTCCATACTTGAAGTATCTGGCATCAGGATCAAGACCTACAGAGAACCAGTAGTCAATGATGCCGATATTAAACTTCCCAAGGGTATATGCCAGAGTCAAATCAAACTCCTTTACGTCATCGGAATTGGTAAGACCATAGCTACCCCATGCCGTCAGGCTGAGTCCTTTATATCCAACGCCCAAAGTAGGCTGAACAGCCACACTACCTAAATCCAGACCACGCCAGATATACTGATTGACGAAATCAGCCTTAATGGTGGTTTCTACTTTCTTATCAGTTTCAATCTCCTGTGCATAAGCTGTTGCACCAGCAATCAGTCCAAATGCAAATAAAACAATCTTTTTCATAATCGTAGATTTTAATGCGTAATGCATAATTTCTTTAAACTTTAAACTATAAACTTTACCATCAGTTATAGCATGCTTCTCCATGCTCATAGATGTCAAGTCCTTCTTCTTCTATACGCTTGTCAACACGTAGGCCGTGTATCTTCTTGATGCCATAGAACAGGATGAATCCGCATACAGCTGCCCAGAGGTCTATCATTAGCACGCCGAAAGCCTGTGCTCCGAAGAATCCCCAACCGCCACCATAGAAGGCACCTGCCTCTGTTGCCAACAGACCTGTCATCAATGTACCAAGAATACCGCATACACCGTGTACAGAGCTTGCACCTACAGGATCGTCGATGTGAAGCTTGTGGTCAATAAATTCGATAGCGAATACCAATACCAGGCCGCAAACGAATCCAATGATTACAGCACCCAGCGGAGATACCAGGTCACAACCTGCCGTAATGCCTACGAGACCTGCCAGCACACCGTTCAACGTCAGTGACAGAGATGGCTTGCCATACTTAATATATGTTAGGAACATCGTAGCCACACCGCCTGCAGCAGCTGCAAGGTTGGTTGTAAGGAATACATGAGAGATCGCAATGCGGTTCACTTCACCGCTTGCTGCCAGCTGAGAACCTGGGTTGAAGCCAAACCATCCGAGCCAGAGGATAAATACACCTAAAGCCGCCATAGTGAGGTTGTGACCAGGAATAGCACGACTCTTGCCGTCCTTGCCATATTTGCCAAGACGTGGACCCAGTGCCATAGCACCTATCAGAGCCAGCACACCACCTACGCTATGCACAATGGCAGAGCCTGCGAAATCGTGGAATACACTACCGAAAGTGCTCATCATAAATCCGTCAGCAGCATTGTTACAAAGCCAACCGCCACCCCATGTCCAGTGGCCCTCTACAGGGTATATAATAAGGGAGATGATGGCACTGTATATAAGATACATAGAGAACTTGGTACGTTCTGCCATAGCACCACTCACGATAGTAGCCGATGTAGCACAGAATACTGTCTCGAAAATCAGGAAGCCCTCTACGGGCAGGTCGCTCTCATAGAATGACAGGTCACCCCAATTTGGCATACCAATAAAACCACCAAGGGTATCGGCACCAAACATAAATCCGAAACCTAGGAAGAAGAACAACAGTGAGCCGAACATGAAGTCGACAAAGTTCTTCATCAGGATGTTTGCTGTGTTCTTACTACGCGTAAAACCAGCCTCACACAGCGCAAAGCCCGGCTGCATCCAGAAAACCAACATGGCTGCCAATAGCATCCATACGGTATCAAGTGATAATCCTATCTCGTTCATAATCCTGAAATTTTTTTGTGTTTGTGTTGTGTTTGTGTTGTTGTCTCAAAATTACTTCTTGTCTTTCAGAACGGTGTCACCATTTTCACCTGTGCGAATACTCCATGTATCTATTACATCGCTGACAAAGATGCGTCCGTCTCCTACCTCACCAGTGTGTGCAATCTTCAATAACACCTGAACTGTTGGTTCCATGATGACATCCCGACATACAATTGTTATGGCAACTCGCTCTATCACATCCGTGGAGTACTGAACACCACGATATATGCGCTCTTGACGACTTTGACCTATTCCATGAACATCATGATATTCAAACCAGTCAATGTCTGAATGAAGCAATGCTTCCTTCACGTCTTCGAACTTAGTCTTACGAATGATAGCTTCAATTCTTTTCATAGATTGTCATTTTTTACCTTATTAATATTAGCCCGGGTTGCTTTATTTAAGCTTTCGACTGCAAAATTACGACATTTTGCTATAATACGCAAGGATTTTTTACCATTTTGTTTATATAAAACTACTGTAACTGACAATATGTCAAGTTATAACATGTTTTATGTTTCATTTTGTTTACACTTTGCCGTTTTTCTTTGTGTTTTCTTAACAAATAGTCATTACATACCTTTGCTGTGGACGCACACACTCTATGTTCCCCTCTCAAAAAACAAGAACAGTTGCCCAATTATGGACAACTGTTCTTATATCTTAGGGCTTATAATTTACCTTTAGCCTTTTCCCCACTCCTTAATTCTCTCCAGTGCCTCTGCTGTTGATTCATGGCTGCCGAAGGCGGTCAGCCTGACGTATCCTTCTCCACTAGGTCCGAAGCCGGAGCCAGGGGTGCAGACTACATGGGCACCGTAAAGCAATTCCTCGAAGAACTGCCATGAGGACTTGCCGCCAGGGGTGCGCATCCAGATATATGGAGCATTCTCGCCGCCGTAACATTCGTAACCAAGAGAGCGCAGCACCTCGAGCATCTTGGCAGCATTCGCCATGTAGTAATCTATGGTCGCCTGTATCTGCTCCTTGCCCTCGGGAGTATATATCGCCTCCGCAGCACGCTGGGATACATAGCTGGTGCCGTTGAACTTGGTACACTGGCGACGGTTCCACAGCTTATTGAGCGATATGCGCTCGCCCTCAAACGTGGCGGCAGCGACATCCTTCGGCACTATGGTATAGCCGCAGCGGATGCCCGTGAAACCAGCCGTCTTGGAATAAGAACGGAACTCTATGGCGCACTTTCTGGCACCGCGTATCTCGTAAATGGAATGCGGGATGTCGGGGTCTTGAATGTATGCCTGATATGCTGCATCATAGAGTATCAGCGCATCGTTCTTCAACGCATAGTTAACCCATTTTCGCAGTTCCGCTTTCGTAATCACCGTGCCGGTAGGGTTGTTAGGATAGCACAGATAGATGATGTCAACATGATGGTTCTTCGGAATCTCCGGAATAAAACCATTCTCTGCCGTGCAAGGGGTGTAGGTGACGTATGACCAGCGGCCATTCTTGTATGCACCACAACGGCCTATCATCGCATTAGAATCGATATACACGGGATATATCGGGTCGGTAACGCAGATGAAGTTATCCCAATGGAGCAGCTCTTGGAAATTGCCGATGTCGGACTTTGCGCCGTCATTGATGAACACCTCGTCCAAGTCGAGATGTATGCCACGCGGAACATAGTCGTTCTTCAGGATGGCATCGCGCAAGAATTCGTATCCTTGCTCCGGACCATAGCCATGAAAGGTGGAAGCCTCGGACATCTCTGTCACGGCCTTCTGCATCGCAGATATCACGGCAGGGCAAAGCGGTTGCGTCACATCGCCGATTCCCAAGGATATGACATCAGCCTTGGGATGCATCACCTTGAAAGCATTCACCTTCTTGGCGATGTCGGCAAACAGATAGTTATCTTGAAGATTTAAATAGTGTACGTTTACTAAAGCCATATATTTAATTCATAATTAATAATTCATAATTCACAATTGATTTCTCCGTCGAAGACGAAGGCAGCAGGACCTGTCATGTATACATGATTATCTGATTCTCTCCATTCTATATCCAATGCTCCTCCATCCATAACGATATGTGACTGACATCCTCTCCTTCCCGTTACGGCTGCTGCCACTGCTGTGGCACAGGCACCAGTGCCGCATGCCATAGTAATGCCACTGCCACGCTCCCATACTCTTGTGCGTATACCTTCTTCCGTCACATGAGCAAACTCTATGTTGCAACGCTGCGGAAAAGCAGGATGGTTTTCCAATACGGGCCCCGTCACGCCTACCTGTTCCACGTCGTCGGTGAAGATGACATAGTGAGGATTGCCCATCGAAACGAAACAGGCCTCTCCCCCATCCCCTCTCCAGTTAGAGAGGGGGGACTGTGTCTTTTCCGCCATGTTTGGATTGAAGAGGCTTGCATCTTCGAATACAGGTTCCAACATATCAACGGTAACGCTGTGTACTATTCCACCCTTCTCATGCAATAGCAGCGTCTTTATTCCTGATAGTGTCTGAAGACGTATTTCCTTCTTTGCTGTCAATCCCCTTTCATAAAGATATTTCCCTATGCAACGACTTGCATTGCCACACATCATTGCCTCTGAGCCATCAGCATTGAAGATACGCATAGAAAAATCTGCATTCGGAACAGTGCTGCTGTCAATGAGCACCAGGCCGTCAGAACCGATACCCTTATGGCGATCGCTCCAAAGAACAGACACCTTACCAGGGTCGGCAATGGGATAGCGAGATGCATCTACATAGATGTAGTCATTGCCACAGCCGTGCATCTTGGTGAAAGGGATTTTTGTCATTCTTTTAACGTTATTACGACATTTCGTCATTTTGAAAGAAAACGGTGGACGGCAGTGGCTGTCTCTATGCCGCTGGCCATTGCACGTACTACGAGACTGGCACCGTTGGCGCTGTCACCACAGACGAACACATTTTCAGGATATTCCGGATGTTCTGGTTTCAGGAAGCCCATAGCAAGGAGACAAAGTTCTGCCTTGATAATTTCCGGTTTTCCCTTCTCCACCATTATAGGGCGTCCGCCATCAGGATTTGGCTTCCAGTCTATTTCCTGCACCTTGACACCTGTAAGTTTTCCATTCTCACCAAGAAATTCCAGGGTATTGATATTCCAGCGGCGTGTGCATCCTTCCTCATGACTCGAAGTGGTCTTGAGGGTACGAGGCCAGTTTGGCCACGGGTTCTGCGGATCTTCCGGACCTTCCACGGGCTTTGGCATAATCTCAATCTGAGTTACACTCTTACACCCTTGGCGATGAGCAGTACCGATGCAGTCGGAACCGGTGTCGCCACCTCCTATTACGAGCACGTCCTTATCCTTTGCCGTCACACGTTCGTCAGCACTAAACTCCATGCCGGCAAGAACACGGTTCTGCTGCGACAGCATTTCCAACGCCAGATGAACGCCTTTCAGCTCACGCCCCGGAACCTTCAGGTCACGAGCCGTCGGAGTACCGGTAGAGATTACGACGGCGTCGTAATCAGATGTGAGAGGTGAGAGGTCAGAGGTGAGAGATATGTCTTGTCCATACTTAAACTCGATGCCTTCCTGTTCGAGCAGAGTGATGCGGCGGTCAATGACAGCCTTGTTGAGTTTGAAGTTTGGTATGCCATAGCGTAGCAGACCACCAGCAGCTTCGTTTTTCTCGAAGACGGTGACACTATAGCCTTTCAGATTCAGGGCATTAGCAGCAGCCAAACCGGCAGGACCGGCTCCTATGACAGCCACCTTTTTGCCATTGCGTTTGATATCTGTACGAGGTTGGATATATCCCTCACGGAAAGCAGCCTCTGTGATGGCACACTCATCTTCGCGGTTGGTGGTAGGCTCGTGATTGAAACGATTCAACACACAGGCTTTTTCACAGAGGGCAGGACAGATACGCCCTGTAAACTCCGGAAAAGGATTGGTTGAGTTAAGCAGACGATATGCTTTTTCCCACTCGCCTTTATACAAGGCATCATTCCATTCTGGCGCTTTATTGCCCAAAGGGCATGCCCAATGGCAGAAAGGGACGCCACAGTCCATGCAACGTGATGCCTGCAACTTACGTTCACGAGTGCTGAGTGTCTGTTCCACCTCGCCAAAATCATGAATTCTATCGTGAATAGGGCGATAGCCAGCCTCCTGGCGATGTATCTCTAAAAATGCTTTTGGATTTCCCATGATTATTATTGAACATTGAAAATTGAACATTGAAAGCCGCAAGCGGCTAACCTTAGACTTTCTCCCTCCCTAACTGGGGAGGGCCGGGGAGGGGCCTAATAATCCCTCTGAATGTCAGCAATCTTCTCGTGCAGTTTTTTCATTTGTTCTTCCTGCAAAACACGTTTGTACTCGATAGGCACTACTTGGATAAAATCATCAATGTAGCGATGCCAATCGTCGAGCATGCGTCCAGCAAGGGCACTTCCCGTATGGAGATAATGCTGACGGATGAGTTCCAACAGTTCTTTGCGGGAAACGGAATCCTCAACCAGTGAGAGTTCCACCATATCCATATTACAGAAGTAATCGAAGGTGTGGTTAGGGTCATATACATATGCCACTCCACCTGACATACCAGCAGCGAAATTGCGTCCCGTTTCACCAAGGACAACAACACGTCCACCTGTCATATATTCACAGCAATGGTCACCAGCTCCCTCAATGACAGCGATGGCACCGGAATTTCGTACGCCGAAGCGTTCACCTACCTTACCGTTGATATACAACTCACCGCTTGTGGCACCATAGAGACCCGTATTACCTGCTATGATATTCTCCTCAGCATGGAAATTCTCACTGCTGCGAGCAGGCGGCAGGATAGAAATGCGTCCGCCAGAGAGTCCCTTGCCAAAGTAGTCATTGCACTCGCCCTCGAGTTTGATGTTGATACCACGCACAGCAAAAGCACCAAACGACTGGCCAGCAGAGCCCTTGAACTTGATGTTTATGGTATTGTCGGGAAGACCTGCCTCACCATACTTCTTAGCGATGACACCACTGAGCATCGTCGTGACAGCACGGTCGGTATTCTTGATTGTATAATCGAGGGATACTTCCTCCTGTTTATCAATAGCTTTCTGAGATGCCTTTATTATCTCCTCGTCCTTCACACCAGAAACTTTAGTATAGTCACCACGATCCCAATACAGGGTCTTGTCAGTTTCAGGCTTGTGCAACAGGCGAGTGAAGTCAATAGTCTTCTGTTTGTCCGTAGCACTTGCTGTATTTACCTCAATCAGTTCTGTATGACCTATAATTTCTTTCAAACTGTGCACACCCATCTCTGCCAGATACTCGCGTACCTGCTGCGCCAGGAAAGTAAAGAAATTGACGACGTATTCAGCGCGTCCCTCGAAGTGTTTGCGTAACTCCGGATTCTGTGTTGCCACACCCATCGGACAGGTGTTGGTATTACACTTACGCATCATGACACATCCCAGCACAATCAGTGGCAACGTACCAAATGAGAATTCGTCAGCACCCAGCATTGCCATAATGATGACATCCTTTGCCGTCTTCAGCTGACCATCCGTCTGCAGGCGCACCTGATTGCGAAGTCCGTTCATCACCAATGTCTGCTGTGTCTCGGCCAGGCCTATTTCTGGCGAAATGCCTGCAAAGCGCATGCTCGAAGCTGGGCTGGCACCTGTACCACCCTCTGCACCACTTATTACTATCAGGTCGGCCTTGGCTTTTGCAACACCTGCAGCGATGGTTCCTACTCCGCTTTCAGCTACTAGTTTCACGCTGACAGCGGCTGTCGGGTTGATATTCTTCAGATCATATATAAGCTGTGCCAAATCCTCGATAGAATAGATATCGTGATGTGGAGGTGGAGATATTAAGGAGATGCCAGGAATGGCATTACGTGTCTTTGCAATAATATCGTTCACCTTAAAGCCTGGCAACTGACCGCCCTCACCAGGCTTGGCACCTTGTGCTACCTTAATCTGGATTTCTTCTGCATTTACAAGATATTCTGCCGTCACACCAAAGCGTCCGCTGGCAATCTGCTTTGTCTTACTGCTGAGTGATACACCATCCACCTCAGTATGGTAGCGGGCATTATCCTCACCACCCTCACCGGTGTTGCTGCGTGCACCCAGTTTGTTCATTGCCAGAGCCAATGCTTCATGGGCCTCAATGCTCAGTGCACCAAATGACATAGCACCAGTAACAAAGTGCTTGACGATGCTTTCTACACTCTCCACCTCATCAATTGGCATAGGCTTAGCAGCCTTTTTAAAGCCGAAGAAGTCGCGGATAAAGATAGGGGAATCTTTCTCATCCACCAATTGTGCCCACTGCTTGAACTTTTCGTAGTTACCTTGACGGGTAGCTAACTGTAATTTTGCTATGGTTTCCGGATTCCAAGCATGTTTGATACCATCCTTGCGCCAAGAGAACTGACCCTGGTTTTTGAGAGGTGAGAGGTGAGAGGTTTGGGGTGAGAGATATGCTTCGTCATGAAGACGTACTGCATCGCGGGCAATCTCCTTCAGCCCTATGCCTCCAATAGTACTCGTCTCCGTTCCAAAATAGCGTCTCAACAACTCTTCACTCAGGCCGATGCTCTCGAATATCTTTGCACCACGATAGCTGCGGATAGTAGAGATACCCATCTTCGACATAATCTTTTTCAGACCTTTGTCCACAGCCTTGATATAATGGTCTTCGGCAGTAGCATACTCCTCTTGTATCTTGCCACGCTTCACTAAGTCGTCAAGGATGGCAAAAGTCATATATGGACATAATGCACTCGCACCATAACCCAACAGCAGGGCAGCATGCATTGTCTCACGAATCTCTCCACTCTCAACTATCAATGCTGTCTGCACGCGTTTTCCAACACTAATCAAATGATGATGCACAGCACTTACTGCCAGTAATGACGGGATTGCAGCATGTTTTTCATCAATATCACGGTCGGAAAGGATGATATAGTTAACTCCTTCATCAACGCTGGCCTCAGCCTGTTTGCAAAGATTGTCAAGTGCATAGCGCAATCCTTCCTCGCCTTTTGCTATTTCAAAAACAATCGCCAGCTTCTTTGTGTTGAATCCTTTATAGCGGATATTGCAAAGGATATCAAGTTGCGTATTAGTGAGAACCGGTTGTGGCAGTCGCACCATCTTACAGTTTGATGCATCAGGCGTCAGAATATTCGTACCAACAGCACCGATGTACTCTGTCAATGACATTACCAACTCCTCACGAATAGGGTCAATGGCAGGGTTCGTCACCTGTGCGAACTGCTGACGGAAATAGTTAAATAGCACTTGCGGACGGTCGCTAACTACTGCCAGCGGGGTATCGTTACCCATAGCAGCAACAGGCTCCTGTCCGGCTGTGGCCATCGGAATGATGGTCTTATCAATATCTTCCTGACCATATCCGAACTGCACCAACTTACGTTCAAAATCGCTTACGGTATTCTCCACCTTGCGACCACTCTTCAGTTTCTCCAGCTGTACACGGTTTTCGTTGAGCCATTCACGATAAGGATGTGCCTTTGCTAATTTCTCCTTTATTTCGCCGTCATAGTATATCTTTCCTTCCTGCGTATCTATGAGAAGAATCTTTCCTGGCTGCAAACGTCCTTTGCTCACTACATCGTCAGGTTCAAAATCCATAACACCCACTTCCGATGCTACCACCATGACGCCTTGCTTCGTAATAGTATAGCGTGATGGACGCAAACCATTTCTGTCAAGCATACCACCAGCATAGCGTCCGTCAGAGAAAAGCAATGCAGCAGGACCATCCCAAGGCTCCATCAGTATTGAATGATATTCATAAAAAGCTTTCAAGTCCTCCGATATCGGATTTTTATCGTTAAAGCTCTCCGGAACAAGTATCGCCATAGCCTGTGGCAATGACAATCCGCTCATTATCAGGAATTCAAACACATTATCAAGGCTGGCAGAATCACTCATACCCTCTTGCACAATGGGTGAAATCTTCTTTATATCACCTAATGCTGCACTGCTGAGCACACTCTCGCGGGCCTTCATCCATCCGCGATTACCACGAATGGTATTTATTTCACCATTATGCGCCAACAAACGGAAGGGTTGGGCCAATGACCACGTAGGGAATGTGTTTGTGCTGAAACGTGAGTGAACCAACGCCAGTCCGCTTGTCAGGTAAGGGTTTGACAAATCTGGGAAGTATCGACGCAGCTGTCCGCTGGTCAGCATTCCCTTATATATAATATTTGTATTAGATAATGAGCAGATATAAAAATCAGGATGCGTAATGCGTTGCTCTATCTTCTTCCTAATAATATATAAGGAGCGTGGCAAGGTATCAGCATTATCTTCACTCACACCTGTAACAAATATCTGCTTGATATCTGGTTCCACCAAACGTGCAGCCACACCCAGCACTTCAGGACATGTGGGCACTGTACGCATATGCATCAGTTGCAAACCCTCATGCTCTATCTCCTCTATCATTACAGACAATATCTCCTGCTGCGCCTTTTCTTCCTTAGGCAGGAACACAAGACCAGTACCATACTTTCCCTTTTCAGGAACAGGAATACCCTGCAAGAGGATAAACTCATGAGGTATCTGCATCATGATACCTGCACCATCACCCGTTTTGTCTCGTGTCTCGGCTCCTCGATGTTCCATATTCTCCAACACACGCAGGGCCTGATCTATCAATTCGTGGCTTTTGCCTCCATGAATATTCACTACCATCCCCACGCCACAAGCATCATGTTCATATTGTGACTGGTATAGTCCTTTATGTTTACTTTTTGTCATATTTTTCGTACTTTAACTTACGTTTGTTTAAATTTCGGGTGCAAAGATAATACAAAAGTTTAATATAACAATAAAAAGTTGACAATTTTTTACACTGAAATCGCACACAGGTGACATTTTGATTTAAATAAGTCTATATTTGCGTCATTGTGTAAGCTATATTGAATAATTTTTAACCAATATGTTTACATTTTGTCATTTGATATGATTTTATTAATGTAAAATTGAATTTTAACGCAGTTATTTTCCAAAAACTGTGTACCTTTGCATCCGGATTTATCAAAATGTACATTAAAAGGTATGAAGATTAAGAAACGTTGGATAATTTTAATGACAGCAATAACAATAATATCTATTGCTGGAGTTTTCGTTGAGGAACCGACTTTTGAGTGTGACTGGTCGGTAATTTCAGCAGCCGATGTGGCGTGGCTTATTACTGCTACAATTTTTGTCCTGATGATGACACCAGGACTTTCCTTCTTCTACGGTGGCATGGTAGGAGCCAAGAACGTCATCAGTACCATGTTGCAGTCATTCATCGCGATGGGACTTATTTCCGTCCTATGGGTGACAATAGGTTTTTCTTTGTGCTTTGGCGATGACATTGGGGGAGTAATTGGCAACCCTCTTACATTCTTAATGTTTCGTAATGTCGGTGCTGAGGTCTATACAACCCCAGCCGGTAATGTCTTAGGCGGTGCATCTATTCCACTGGCACTTTTTGCACTCTTCCAGATGAAGTTCGCTATCATCACGCCTTCACTTATCACTGGTTCTTTTGCTGAAAGGGTGCGTTTTTCTGCCTACATGTTTTTCATGATATTTTTCTTCTTTATCATATACTGCCCTTTGGCACATATGACATGGCATCCAGAAGGTCTCTTCCTTCGTTGGGGTGTTGTTGACTTTGCCGGAGGAATCGTTGTGCATGCCTCTTCTGGTATTGCAGCTCTTGCCGGAGCCATTTATTTAGGGCGTAGAAGCACAGAAAAGAGCGAACCTGCCAACATCCCATTCGTACTTCTCGGAGCAGCACTCTTATGGCTGGGTTGGTTTGGCTTCAATGCCGGTTCATCACTCCATGCTGACGGACAGGCTGTAAAAGCATTCTTGAACACGAATACTGCTTCTGCTACAGCCATGATGACATGGATATTCTTTGACTGCCTGCGTGGACGTAAGCCTTCTGCAATGGGAGCCGCCGTAGGTTGTGTAGTTGGTTTGGTAGCTATCACACCATCTGCCGGATATGTCACCGTCGGACAGAGTATCTTCATTGCCTTCGTGATTACACTTATCTGTAACGTTGCTGTATATTGGCGTTCGCACACCAGCATCGACGATGCCCTTGACGTCTTTCCGACTCACGGAACAGGTGGCATCTTCGGCACTGTCCTGACAGGTATCTTTATACAGGAGGGACTCATTGCCGGAACATGGGAGGGCTTTATTATCTTCCTTTACCATCTGCTTGCAATAGTTATTGTTTTTGTCTATACATTCTGCATGAGTTGGTTAGGATATAAACTCATTGACAGCCTTATCCCTATGCGTGTTTCCCCATACAGCGAGAAGGTTGGTCTGGACTTCTCACAGCACGATGAGCATTATGGTCTTGCCTATATAGATGAGCGTGAGATAGCTGAATATGAAGAACATCTTAGGTCTAAGGTCTAAAAACTGTAAAACCATAAACAGTAAACTGTAAACTAAAATGCAAACAAAGTATATATTCGTCACAGGTGGAGTTGTTTCCTCATTGGGTAAAGGCATCATTTCTGCCAGCATTGGAAAACTGCTGCAGGCAAGAGGCTATAAGGTTACTATTCAGAAGTTCGACCCATACATCAACATCGACCCTGGTACGCTAAATCCCTATGAGCATGGGGAATGCTACGTAACAGCAGACGGTATGGAAACCGACCTTGACCTGGGACATTACGAACGCTTTACAGGTATAGAGACAACCTGTCGCAACAGCATTACTACCGGTCGCATATACAAGGCCGTAATTGATCGCGAACGACATGGTGACTACCTCGGCAAGACTATTCAGGTCGTACCCCACATCACTGACGAGATAAAGCGGCGTATGTTACGAGAAAGTGATGAAACCTTTGACTTTATCATCACAGAGGTCGGTGGTACTATCGGTGACATTGAAAGTGCACCATTTATGGAAGCCATCCGCCAGCTACGTTGGCAATTGGGGCACGATGCCGTATGTGTGCATCTGACTTATGTTCCCTACCTGAAAGCTGCTGACGAACTGAAGACGAAACCCACACAACATTCTGTAAAGGAACTGCAGTCGATGGGTATCCAACCGGACATTCTTGTGCTCCGCACAGAACGCCACCTTGATGACGCCATGCGCCTGAAGGTGGCATCATTCTGTAATGTGGATTTAGAGTGTGTTGTCCAGAGTGAGGATATGCCGAGCATATACGAAGTGCCTGTCAGCATGCAACGTCAAGGGCTCGATGCTGCTATCTTACGCAAGATTGGTATTCCCGTTGGCGAGACACCCCAAATGGCACCTTGGCATAATTTCCTGGAGAAGCAGCGCAATGCCACCCGCGAGGTTCATGTGGCACTAGTGGGTAAGTACGACTTGCAGGATGCATACAAAAGCATACGTGAAAGCCTCAACCTGGCCGGTATTTATAACGACGTAAAGGCTAAGTTGCATTTTGTGAACAGCGAACAACTGACGACGGAAAACGTCGCCACTCAGTTAGAGGGTATGCAGGGAGTACTGATATGTCCGGGCTTCGGCAGTCGTGGCATTGAGGGCAAGATAACTGCTATAGAATACTGTCGCAACAACAATATGCCTACCTTCGGCATCTGTTTGGGTATGCAGATGATGGTGATAGAATTTGCAAGGAATGTACTTGGATACAAAGACGCCAATAGCTGCGAGATGGATGCAAATACTACACACCCAGTAATAGACCTGATGGAGGAGCAGAAAAATGTCACCGAGATGGGCGGCACAATGCGACTTGGTGCTTACGACTGCGAACTGATGAAGGGCAGCAGAGTATGGGAGGCCTATAACGGAAAGACATCCATCAAGGAAAGGCATCGCCACCGTTATGAGTTCAACAATCATTACCTTTCCGAATTTGAGTCGGCAGGCATGAAATGTGTTGGTATCAATCCTGGCACAAAGCTCGCAGAAATAATAGAGATACCTGAAAAAAAGTGGTACATCGGCACGCAGTTCCACCCCGAATATTCATCTACGGTACTGCATCCGCACCCCCTGTTTATGAGTTTTATAAAGGCATGTATTGATGGAACAGCTGAAGCATGAATGTGGCATAGCGATGATTCGGCTCCTGAAACCGCTAGAGTTTTACGAGCAGAAATACGGCACACGGAAATATGGGCTTAACAAACTCTATCTGATGATGGAGAAGCAGCATAACCGTGGGCAGGAGGGTGCCGGCATTGCTTGCGTAAACCTCGACGCTCCCGTGGGACATGAATATATGTTCCGTGAACGTGCTGAGGGCAAGGATGCCATAACGGAAATCTTCAAAAGAACAGCCTCCCTATCGTCCCCTGAGGGGGACACAAATGCTTCCCCTCGGGGAGGTTGGGAGGGGGCCTCACTTTTCATGGGCCACCTGCGCTATTCCACTACGGGCAAGAGCGGAATACAGTTTGTTCACCCCTTCATGCGCCGTAACAACTGGCGGGCAAAGAACCTCTGCCTCTGCGGCAACTTCAACATGACCAACATCGATGAGGTATTCCAGTTTCTGACGGACCACGGGCAGTCGCCACGCATCTTCGGAGACTCTTACATCACCCTCGAACTGATGGGCCACCGTCTGGACCGCGAGGTGGAACGTCTTTATCAGGAGGCATCTCACATGGGGCTCGAAGGCACAGAAATAACCCATTACATCGACGACCATGTTGAGATGGCCAACGTACTGCGCACCACCATGCCCCATTTTGACGGAGGCTATGTAATGTGCGGACAGACAGGCAGCGGTGAGATGTTCGCCATCCGCGACCCATGGGGCATACGACCGGCATTCTGGTATCAGGATGACGAGGTTGTGGTATTGGCTTCCGAACGACCTGTCATACAGACATGCTTTGACCTGAAGGCAGACGACATCCATGAACTCCTGCCAGGCCAGTCGGTCATAGTCCGCAAAAGCGGCAATATGGAGTTAGAGCAGATTATGGCAGCCCAGAAGCCGAGCGCATGCTCATTCGAACGCATATACTTCAGCCGTGGCAATGACAAAGACATCTATCAGGAACGCAAACGCCTTGGCGAACAGCTGATGCCGGCCATCATGAAAGCCATCGACGATGACGTACCACGTACTGTCTTCTCCTTCATTCCAAACACGGCAGAGGTTGCATTCTATGGCATGACAGACGGAATCCGCAAACTCTGTAACGATGTAAGAATCGAGAAAGTGGTATGGAAAGACATCAAACTGCGCACCTTTATTAGCGATAGCAATGAACGCAACGACCTTGCCGCCCATGTATATGACATCACCTATGGTTCACTTGAAGCCTACAAGGACAACCTCGTCATCATCGACGACTCAATAGTGCGTGGTACGACCCTCAAGGAGAGCATCTTCAAGATTCTTGACCGTCTGCACCCAAAAAAGATTGTCATGGTCAGCAGTTCGCCACAGATACGATACCCCGACTATTACGGCATTGATATGTCACATCTCGAGGAACTATGCGCTTTCCGCGCTGCCATAGCCATGATAAAGGAACGCGGCATGCAGCAACTTATTGCTGAAACATATACCCTGTGCAAGACCAATCCGCTGGCTGCTAATCATGTACGCAAAATATATGCTCCTTTCAGCATCGATGAAATCGATAAAAAAATAGTGGAGCTCCTTCGTCCCAAGGATATGCAGACACCTGTAGAACTGGTATTTCAGAGCATAGAGGGCCTGCACAATGCATGTCCCAATCATCCTGGCGACTGGTATTTCACTGGTCACTATCCCACACCCGGAGGTATTCGCTTAGTGAACAATGCCTTCGTCGAATATGTAGAGAAAACACTTAAAATGCAATTATAAAAAAAGGAAGAAAAGATATGTGTGGAATTACAGCAATACTAAATGTTAAAGAGCAGACACAGCAACTGCGTCATAAAGCTCTTAAGATGAGTCAGAAAATACGTCATCGCGGTCCCGACTGGAGCGGTATATATTGCGGTGGCAGTGCTATCCTCGCTCACGAGCGACTAAGTATCGTGGACCCAGAATCAGGTGGTCAACCATTGTATTCACCCGACAAGAAACAGGTGTTGGCTGTCAATGGTGAGATATACAATCATCAGGAGATTCGCCGACTATATGCTGGTAAGTACGAATTTCAGACAAAAAGCGACTGCGAAGTTATCCTTGCCCTCTACAAGGAAAAAGGTATCAGCTTCCTTGAAGACATCAGCGGCATATTTGCCTTTGTTCTTTATGACGAGGAGAAAGACGAATTCCTGATTGCCAGAGACCCCATCGGTGTCATACCACTCTACATCGGTTACGATGATGACGGAACGGTATATGTGGGTTCAGAGTTAAAAGCCCTTGAGGGTTTTTGTCAACGTTACGAACCATTCTTGCCTGGACATTACTATTGGAGCCGTGAGCCTGGCATGAAACGTTATTATCAGCGTGATTGGATGCAGTATGATGCTGTCAAGGACAATGATGCCAGTGTTTCTGCTATTCATGATGCCTTGGAGAATGCCGTAAAACGTCAACTCATGTCTGATGTTCCATATGGTGTATTACTCTCTGGAGGTCTTGACTCTTCTGTCATTTCCGCCATTGCCGAGAAGTATTCCGAGATGCGCATTGAGAATGACTCACGCACCAAAGCCTACTGGCCTCGTCTCCACTCTTTCGCCGTAGGACTGAAAGGGGCTCCGGATTTGGCAAAGGCGAAACTGGTGGCAGACCATATCGGCACCGTTCACCACGAAATAAACTACACTATTCAGGAAGGTCTTGATGCCATCCGCGATGTCATCTATTACATTGAGACATATGACGTAACCACTGTCAGGGCTTCTACTCCTATGTATCTCCTTGCACGTGTCATAAAGTCTATGGGAATAAAGATGGTTCTCAGCGGAGAGGGAGCCGATGAGATATTCGGAGGCTACCTGTATTTCCACAAAGCACCTGACGCAAAAGCCTTTCATGAGGAGACTGTCCGCAAGCTCTCCAAACTCTATCTCTACGACTGTCTGCGTGCCAACAAGAGTCTTTCAGCATGGGGCGTAGAAGGACGAGTGCCTTTCCTCGACAAGGAATTCCTTGATGTAGCGATGCGAACAAATCCTTCTGCTAAGATGTGTCCAGGTTCTGTAATGGAGAAGAAAATTGTCCGCGAAGCGTTCAGTGACCTGCTTCCTGAGGAGGTAGCATGGCGTCAGAAAGAACAGTTCTCCGATGGTGTCGGATATTCATGGATAGATACCCTGAAAGCTATCACAGCATCTGCTGTCACAGACGAACAGATGGCACATGCAGCAGAACGATTCCCAATCAATCCTCCACAGAACAAAGAGGAGTATTACTATCGTTCTATCTTTGCAGAACATTTCCCCAGCGATTCTGCTGCAAAGAGCGTGCCGAGCGAAGCAAGCGTAGCATGTTCTACAGCAATAGCCCTGGAATGGGATGAAGCATTTAAAAACATGAATGACCCCAGCGGAAGAGCCGTAAAGGGTGTTCATGAACAAGCATACTAAATATTGAATATTGAAGAGGTAATAAAGAATGAATGAAGCAAAACTGATACTGGATAATGGGGTTATCTTTTATGGAAAGAGTTTTGGCTTTGAAGGCGAAACCTCTGGCGAGGTTGTCTTCAGCACTGCCATGACAGGATACCCTGAAAGTCTTACAGATCCAAGCTATGCCGGCCAGATATTGGTAATGACATATCCCCTCGCAGGTAACTATGGTGTTCCCTCCACTGAGATAGCAGATAACGGATTACCACTCTTTATGGAGAGCGAACGCATACATGTCAAAGCCCTCATAGTAGCCGACTATAGCAATGAATATTCTCATTGGAATGCACAAAGTTCCCTGGCATCGTGGCTGAAAAAAGAAAAGATTCCAGCCCTGACAGGCATTGATACACGCCGTCTCACAAAGATAATCCGCGAACACGGTGTAATGAAAGGACGGATAGAAATCAATTCACAATTAACAATTAATAATCCACAATTAGACACCAAAGAGGATTACGGCTCCGTCAACTGGGTAGAGAAGGTTTCATGCAAAGAAGTCATAACCTACAAACCTAATTGTCAACTGTCCGCTCGGCCCAAAGGGACGCTTTTACAAAGCGGAGCGACTAAAAGAACTGTCAATTGTCAATTAAAAAAGGTCGTTCTTGTCGACTGCGGAGTAAAGGCAAATATAATACGTTGTCTGCTAAGGCGAGGTGTTGAGGTAGTTCGTGTACCATGGGATTATGATTTCAATGAACTGGAATTCGACGGACTGTTTCTTGCCAATGGTCCTGGCGACCCTGAACGTTGTGATGTGGCAGTGCAGCATATCCGCAAGTTCCTCAACAACGAACAAGTACGCCCATGCATGGGAATATGTCTGGGTAACCAATTGCTTGCCCGTGCTGCAGGAGCAAAAACATACAAACTGAAGTATGGTCACCGCTCTCACAACCAGCCAGTACAGCAGGTGGGTACCACAAAATGTTTCATAACATCCCAGAATCATGGATATGCCGTAGATGACAAATCATTACCAGAAGATTGGGAACCATTGTTCGTGAATATGAATGACGGCTCTAACGAAGGCATACGCCACAAGACAAATCCCTGGTTCTCGGCACAGTTCCATCCGGAAGCATGCAGCGGACCTACTGATACAGAGTGGATGTTTGACGAATTTGTAAAACTATTAGAAGCCAGTGAAGAAACCTCACCTCTCAACTCTCAACTATCACCTATCACCTCTCAACTATCACCTCTCATTAAGAAGGTCCTCCTTCTTGGTTCTGGTGCCTTGAAGATTGGACAGGCAGGAGAATTTGACTATAGCGGCTCACAAGCGCTGAAAGCACTCAAGGAAGAAGGCATCAAGACCATCCTCGTCAACCCTAACATCGCTACCGTACAGACATCGTCAGGCATAGCCGACAAGGTTTACTTCCAACCCGTACAGGCCGACTTCGTGGAACGCATCATCGCAAAAGAACGTCCTGACGGCATCCTACTGTCATTCGGAGGCCAGACAGCCCTCAACTGCGGCGTGGAACTGTTCCAGCGAGGCGTTCTCAGCAAGTATAATGTGCAGGTGATGGGAACACCCGTACAGGCCATTATCGATACGGAAGATCGTGACCTCTTCGTGAAACGTCTCGACGAGATAGATGTCAAGACGATACAGAGCGAGGCCTGCAATACCATCGAAGAGGTGAAACAGGCTGCCAAAGACCTCGGATATCCTGTCATTCTGCGAGCAGCATACGCTTTAGGAGGACTCGGTTCCGGATTCTGTGACAATGAGGAACAGCTGCTTAAGCAGGCAGAAGAGGCCTTCTCTTTCTCCCCGCAGATACTCGTTGAGAAGTCCCTCAAAGGGTGGAAGGAGATAGAGTATGAGGTGGTACGCGACAAATACGACAACTGCATCACAGTATGTAACATGGAGAACCTCGACCCGTTAGGCATACACACTGGTGAGTCCATTGTAGTAGCCCCCAGTCAGACTCTCTCCAATTCCGAATACCATAAACTGCGTGCCATAGCCATCAAGATAATACGACATATCGGCATCGTCGGAGAATGTAACGTGCAGTATGCCCTCGATCCCAACAGCGAGGACTATCGCGTCATTGAGGTCAATGCACGTCTCAGCCGTTCGTCAGCACTGGCATCAAAGGCCACAGGATATCCCCTCGCCTTTGTGGCAGCAAAACTGGGATTGGGATATGGTCTCTTCGACCTCAAGAACTCAGTCACCAAGACTACAACAGCATTCTTTGAGCCGGCACTCGATTATGTGGTATGTAAGATACCACGTTGGGACCTCACCAAATTCCAGGGCGTGAGCCATCAGTTGGGTTCTTCTATGAAGAGCGTCGGAGAGGTGATGGCGATAGGTCGCACCTTCGAAGAAACGATACAGAAAGGTCTGCGTATGATAGGACAGGGCATGCATGGCTTCGTTGACAACCACGAACTGAAGGTCAAGGATATTGCCGCAGAGCTCCACTCCCCTACCGATACACGTATCTTTGCGGTAGCGAAGGCACTCCAGATGGGATATACCATAGACCAGATACATACATTGACGATGATAGATTGTTGGTTCTTGCAGAAGCTGAAACATATCGTTGATATTGACCATGCCCTGCAGGAGCACTCCAATCTGTCAGAACTGAATCAGTTCCTGCCATATGGCGAGATGATGGAATTCGTTGAAGAAGAAGATTTCCTCACACTCCTGTATGATGCGAAAGTATATGGTTTCTCCGACTTCCAGATAGCAAGGGCTTTAGGGTTTGAGACATATCTCAACATGGAGAAAGCAGGACTCCTGATTCGCAAATGGCGTAAGGAATTCTCTATTCTCCCTCGCGTCAACCAGATAGACACCTTGGCAGCGGAATATCCTGCACAGACTAATTATCTGTACCTTTCATACACATAAACTCTTTTCTATATTCTTTGGGTGATATTCCTATGGTTTTGGTGAAGAGGCGGGAGAAATAATAACTGTCACTGATGCCTACCTTGTGGCTTATCTGACTGATTTTCATGTTGCTTTCACGCAGCATGTTACATGCTTCCTTTATCTTCAGCTGGTTAAAGTAATTGATGGGGCTGACTCCCATCGACTTCTTGAACATTGCTGACAGATGGCTTACTGAATAGCCCAAATAACCTGCGACTTCATCAAGGGAAAGACGCGTTTCGATATTCTCTTCCATATAGCGGACAATAATAGAAATGTAGTCTTTCTCCCTGTCGGGATGGAGTGTTTTCCCCACAGCACGGAATTGCTGCAGGAAACGCATCGAACCGAGATAATAATGAAGGAGCGACGAAGCATAGCGAAGGTTCTCTGTCTCATTTCCCATCGTCAATGTAGAGAAAATCTCCTCAAAGATAGTATTGCGGTCGGAGATGCGAGATGTCAAACCTGGCTTCACATCCTGCGGCTGCTGCGCACCCTCTATGTAGTAAGGTGCATGACTGCCATTAAAATGTATCCAGTAAATAGTCCAGGGATTCTTATTATCACTCCAGTAGGTGTGGCTCACCCCTGATGGCAGAATAACATACTGGTTTTGGTTAAGGACATATTCTTTCCCCCCGAATTTCACGAATCCACTGCCGTTGACACAATATAACAGGACATATTCCGGTATGGGTGTCTTACGTTCACGATAATGGTTATAGGCCGTGGGATAATAGCCTATATCTGTTATATAAAGACTTGACAGCAGAGGGTCTTTTTTTGACTTCTCTACCATAACCTGCGGCAAGACTATTATGCGCTCGCCACTGAATCCTTCTTTTTGTCTTTGCATAGCAATAGTACGATTTCTGCAGCAAAAATACAACTATTTTTTGGTATAACCAAAGAAAATCATAAAATAATCCATCTATATTAATAAAAAAGTCTATCTTTCCTTTAGCAAATTATCCATACCTTTGCAGCCGGAAACCGATTAACAATTAACAATTCATAATTAACAATTAATATAGTGCCTAAAACTATGAATAAACTTTATCTGTTTTTTATCTGTATGGTGTCTGCCATGGGTGGACTGTTGTTCGGCTATGACTGGGTTGTCATAGGCGGTGCAAAACCTTTCTATGAGATGTTTTTTGAGATTGGCAGCGACCCTATCATGCAGGGTGTTGCAATGACCACAGCCTTAGTGGGATGCCTTATCGGTGCTATGGTAGCGGGAGGTCTTGCAGACCGCTATGGTCGTAAGCCTCTGTTGATGATGTCAGCAGTTCTCTTTACTGTCAGTGCCCTTGCAACTGGTTGGTATGACGACTTCACCATGTTTAATATTGCCCGTTTCATCGGTGGTGTCGGTATTGGTATTGCCAGCGCACTGGCTCCGATGTACATAGCAGAGGTGAGTCCGGCAGAGATTCGCGGACGCATGGTGAGCCTGAACCAGATGACCATAGTCCTTGGTATCCTGTCTGCTCAGGTGGTAAATATGCTAATCGGTACTGGTGTCGAAGAAGGCTGGGGTCGCGAATGGGCCTGGCGTTGGATGTTTTGGGCAGAGACAGTTCCGGCAGGACTGTTCCTCATACTGAGTTTCTTTATTCCTGAGAGCCCCGTATATCTAAAGATGAAGAGTGGGCCCCTCTCCAACTCCCCCGAGGGGGAGTGTCGGGATAAGGAAAGTGGTTCTTTGAGCCTACTCTTCAGCGCTCCTTACAGAAATGTGCTTCTACTGGGACTTTTCATTGCTGTCTTCCAGCAGTGGTGCGGCACAAACGTCATCTTCAACTACGCTCAGGAGATATTCGTCTCTGCAGGCTTTGACGTAGATGGAATGTTCATAAACATCGTAATCACCGGCATTGCCAACGTACTGTTTACCTTTGTTGCAATGGGTACAGTAGAACGCTGGGGCCGTCGCACTCTAATGCTCATCGGAGCAGGAGGACTGTGTATGATATACTTCATTCTCGGCACATGTTACTTCATGCAGGTGACAGGAGTCATGATGGTTGTCCTTGTTGTTGCTGCCATCTCCTGCTACGCAATGACACTGGGACCTATCACATGGGTGCTGCTGTCAGAGATATTCCCTGCCCGCGTCAGAGGTATTGCAATGGGTACATGTACGTTCGCCCTATGGGTAGGTTGCTGCACCCTGACATTCTCCTTCCCTTCTATGAATGCAGCATTAGGTTCCAGCGGCAGTTTCTGGATTTACAGCGCAATATGCCTCTGTGCCTTCATATTCCTGTTCAGAAGATGTCCTGAGACAAAAGGAAGGGAACTGGAGTAGGTAAGAGGTAAGAGGTAAGAAGTAAGAAGTAAGAGGTAAGAGGTAAGAAGTGAGAGTTTTTTCAATGTTCAATTTTCAATATTCAATATAATAAAAAGATGGTAAAAGCTTGGCGTGAAACTATTGTTATTCCTACGTATGAGGTAGGAAAAGCGGAAAAGAATCCTATATTCCTTGAGAAACGAGTGTATCAAGGTTCCAGTGGTGTCGTATATCCCTATCCTGTTATCGAGTCAATAGAAGAAAAACCTGTTGACCACGAATGGCAGGCAGTATGGCTGGAGAATGAGTATATCAAAGTGATGATACTCCCAGAGTTAGGTGGCAGAGTACAAATGGCATACGACAAGATTCGCCAGCGCCACTTCGTATATTACAATAATGTGATTAAGCCTGCCCTTGTGGGTCTTCTTGGCCCTTGGATCAGCGGCGGCATAGAGTTCAACTGGCCTCAGCATCATCGTCCCAGCACCTATCTCCCTGTTGATAGCACGATAGAAGAGAATGAGGATGGTTCTGTTACCGTCTGGGTAAGCGAGAACGAAAAGATGTTCCACCAAAAAGGTATGGCTGGTTTCACACTACGCCCTGGCTGTGCATATCTCGAAATAAAGGGGCAATTGTACAATCGCACAGATGTTCCACAGACCTTCCTGTGGTGGGCAAATCCTGCCGTAGAGGTTAATGATGCATATCAAAGTGTCTTCCCACAGGATGTCAATGCTGTCTTTGACCACGGAAAACGTGCGGTTTCATCGTTCCCAATCGCTACTGGCACATATTATAAGATGGATTATTCTTCAGGTGTTGACATCTCTAACTACAAGAATATCAAGGTGCCAACATCATATATGGCCGTAAACTCTAAATACAATTTCGAAGGAGGCTACGAAAACGACACTCAGGCAGGTATGTTACATGTAGCATCAAACCATTTCTCTCCTGGCAAAAAGCAGTGGACATGGGGCAATGGAGATTTCGGACGTGCCTGGGACCGCTCGCTGACAGACAAAGACGAAAGAAGTATCTACAGACCTTATATTGAACTGATGGCTGGTGTTTATACAGAAAACCAACCAGATTTCACATGGCTCATGCCATACGAGGAGAAGCAATTTGTGCAGTATTTTATGCCATATCGTGAGGTGGGAATGGTAAAAAATGCCAGCAAAGACCTGGTCTTTGGCATAGAGGAAATAAAGAAGGGGCAGTATCAATTCAAGATACAAGGTACCAGCAAACAGAATATCCACATCGTTTTCACCGATAAAAGCGGCAAAAAACTATATGATGAGCAGCGCACGATAAGCCCGGAGGCTGTGCTTTGCGAAAGTTTTGCAGCAAAAGGTGATTGGATAAAGCTGACAATATACAAGGAGCAATATGGTAAGGAGCGCCCTGTTCTTACTTGGGCTCCAGAACCAGACGAGATACGACCGATTCCAGATGCAGCAGAGGCTGCCCTGCTCCCTGAGCAGGTAAAGACCAACGAGCAGTTATACCTCACAGGTCTGCATATAGAGCAGTATCGTCATGCTACATATGTAGCCACAGATTACTATGAAGAAGCTTTGCGACGCGATCCTAACGACATACGATGCCTGAATGCTATGGGACTGTGGTATATCCGCAAAGGTCGCCTTGACAAGGCGGAGACCTTCCTCAGAAAGGCTGTAAAGCTCTCTATGAAGCGTAATCCGCAGCCATATGACGGTGAACCACTATATAATCTGGCTATCTGCCTGAAATATCAGGGTAAATACAACGAGGCCTACAACCTGTTCTGGAAGGTTACCTGGAACAAAGCATGGGCAGATGCAGGATATTTCGAGGCTGCAAAGATAAGTGTTATGGAAGAACGTCTTGACGATGCCTGGGAAGAGCTGCGTCGCTGCCTCAACAATAATGCACATAACCAGAAGGCGTTGGCGCTAAAGGCTACTGTTGCAAGGCTAATGGGCAAGAAGGCAGAAGCAAAAGAAATCTGTGAGGAAGCCCTAAAGACAGACCTCTTCAACTATGGTTGCCTCTATGAACTCGGAATAATCGGCTCTGACGCTTTTACAAAGGCTGAAAGCCGACTAAAAGAATATGACAAGATAAAGGTTCTTATGCACGGAATGCCAAACAACTATCAGGAACTGGCACTCGACTATGCTGCGGCAGGATTGTCTGACGATGTTGAGAAGATTCTGGAGATGTCCATAGAAGCAGGTGCTGCAACTCCTATGACATATTATTACCTTTATTATTATGGCAATCGCAATACGAAATATCTGGCAGAGGCAGAAAAGGCCAATTCCGACTATTGCTTCCCTAACCGCATAGAGGATATTCTGGCACTGGAGGCTGCTACAAAAGACGCTAAAGAATCTAGCAAGGCACACTACTACCTCGGATGTCTGTACTATGACAAACGTCAGTACGACGTAGCAACAGAGCATTGGGAGAGCAGTCGCGAACAGAATCCAACATTCCCAACTGTATGGAGAAATCTTGCACTTGCATATTTCAATAAACAACATAATGCAGAAAAAGCCGTTAATTATATGGAGAAGGCTTTTGAGCTGGACAAGACAGATGCCCGCATCTACATGGAACTGGACCAGCTGTACAAGCGTCTGGGCAAAGCACATACTGAGCGACTGGCAGAGATGCAGAAACATCTTGATATGGTAGAAACACGAGAAGACCTGAAGCTGGAATATGCTACACTCCTCAATCTCACAGGCCATTATGAAGAGGCTATGCAATTCATCGATGCCCATAACTTCCACGCATGGGAAGGTGGTGAAGGAAAGGTTCCTGCACAATATCAGCTGGCACGCACAGAATTGGCGAAAAAGTTGATAGTTAAGGGTGTAGAGTTGAAAGAGGCTATCCGTCTGCTGAACGAATGCTTAGAGTATCCGCATCATCTTGGTGAAGGTAAGTTGTATGGTGCGCAGGAGAGTGATTTCTACTACTTCTTAGGATGTGCCTACGAGAAACTTGGAGATATGGACAAGGCCAATGAATGTTGGGAAGAAGCTACCAAAGGACCACAGGAGCCAGCTGCTGCGATGTATTACAATGATGCAAAACCAGAAAAGATTTTCTATCAGGGCTTGGCACTCAGGAAGTTACAACGCGACGGCGAAGCAAATGGACGCTTCTATAAGCTGCTGAACTATGGTAAACAACACATCTTCGATAATGTCGTAATGGATTATTTCGCAGTTTCTCTGCCTGACCTGCAGATATGGGAAGGTGACCTTAACACCTCTAACCAGATACACTGCAAACTGATGCTCGCTCTTGGATACTACGGATTAGGCAACAAAGAAAAAGCTGCACAGTATATTGCAGAAGTAGAGGCTCTTGACCCTAACCACCTCGCAATACACTCGCTGAAGACAATTATGTAATATTGAATTTATGAATAAACTACTATTTATCCTTTTCTCCCTGCTTCCCCTGTGCTCTATGGCACAAGAGAAGTTCTCGTTTGGAACAAAGACAAATCCGCAGGGTGTTACCTTTGAAGTCGATTCACGCGGTTTCATCGTTGGTGGCAAACATCTTCTACCTGTTATGGGTGAGATACATTTTTCGCGCGTTCCTGCTACCGAATGGAAGCGTGAGATACAGAAGATGAGAGCGGGTGGAATCACCATTATTGCCACCTATTGCTTCTGGATTCACCATGAAGCAACAGAAGGACAATGGAATTGGAGCGGCAATAAGAACCTCAGGCAGTTTTTGCAGGTTTGTAAGGAAGAGAATATGCCAGTAGTACTGAGAATAGGTCCTTTCTGTCACGGAGAGGTCTATCAGGGAGGTTTTCCCGTATGGATTGTAGAGAAAGCCCTCTCTGACCCTAAGAACTTCAAGCTCAGGAGCACTGCACCAGGCTTCCTTGCTGCCACAAAAAAACTCTACGAAAACATCTTTGCTCAGGCAAAGGGACTACTGTGGAAAGATGGCGGCCCTGTGGTAGGAGTGCAGATTGAAAACGAATGTCGCGGACCTTGGGGGTACTATATGTCACTACGAGATATGGCTATCAACATAGGCTATGATGTACCTTTCATGACTCGCACAGGATGGCCAAAACTCAATGGCAAGGAGGAATTTGGAAAGCTGCTGCCCCTTTATGGTGACTATGCTGACGGCTTTTGGGACAGAACCCTTGACGATATGCCTGGCGACTATCCAAAAGCTTTCATCATGAAGGAACAGCGCATAAATGCCAATATCGCAACAGAGACCTTCAGCAAAAGTGAATTAACCTCTGAGGAATCAGAGGGAGAGGGGCGCCTTACCTACCCCTACCTCACCTGCGAACTGGGAGGCGGCATGATGCCAGCATATCACAGGCGAATAAATATGTCGGGCAATGAAGCAATGCCGCTGGCAATATGCAAGTTAGGGTCTGGTTCAAATCTTCCAGGATATTACATGTACCACGGAGGCACAAATCCCTATTGCGCAGAGCATACTATGGCAGAGACACAGGCAGCAAAGGTAACGAACTATAATGATATGCCATATATGACCTATGACTTCCAGGCACCGTTGGGAGAAATGGGACAGCCCAACCTCAATGCCTTCCACCAAACACGCTTGCTGCATCAGTTCCTTGCTGACTGGGGCGACATGCTGAGCCAAATGGATGTGGATAGCATTTCAGAGCATTATGCCCGACGCGGATGTTTTGAATTCTATAATGACTATGTCCGCATCCTCAACGAAGGAGGCAGAGCCTATGTGCGACCAGTGGATATGCCCTTTGGCAACCACCGCATAACTGCCAATGCACAGCCATTCTGCAAAATAGGTAATACCCTGTATTTCATCCCCATAAAAGACATGAAGCCAGAAATATGGATTGACGGAAAATTGGTTTCAGGTTTCAGGTTCCAGGTTTCAGGTTTGGAGGTCGTCCTTCTTTCTGAAGACGAGGCCTTGCGTGCTTTCAAGATTGATGACAAGCTGTATTTTGCCCAAAAGGCTGGCAATATAATATATAAGGATGGAGATAAGATTATCGAGGAAGAATGGAAGGAGAGCAAGACGAAAACGATAACCATAACGAAAACGAAGGATGCCGCAGCACCCCGCGAAATCCCGATGGGATCGCAGAAAGTTGCAGCAATGCCTACCAATGAAGACTTCGAGAATGCAGCAGTCTGGGAGTTAGACCTTTCAGGACAATTTCCCTCCCACTCGGGGAGAGATTCAAGGGAGGGGCTCTCCTTCCTGAAGATAGACTACGCTGGCGACTGTGCAAGGGTATATGCAGACGGAAAGCTTATAATGGACAATTTCTGGAACGGAAAACCAATGCTCGTCAGGATGTCAGACCTTGCGGGCAAGAAAGTAGAACTGCGCATCCTGCCTCTAAGCAAAGATGCCCCGATATACCTTCAGAAAGAACAAAAGGAGATTCTCAACAACAGCCAAGCAGTCCTGCTGCAACTTAACAGCATAAACATCTTAACAAGAGAAACTTTTGTAAAATAAAATTATCATAATAACGTGAGACTAAAACTTTTCTTCACCTTCTTTTTATCCTTCCTCGGCATAATAAATGCTAATGCTTTAGCAAGTGATGCCGTTGACTGGTATTTATATTGTTATTCCGAACAATACGATATAAATGGTGATATCGGACAATTCGTGGAAACTGAAACACCTGATGTTTTTATTCTGGAGAATTGTCTGGTAGAGAAATCAGGAATAAACTTCTGCATCCACAACCAATCATGGAGTACCTCGTATGGTTGGTCAAAAGGTGAAGAAGGTGTTGTAAAAGAAATTGGCTCAGAAGTTCCGTTAGGTCCAACCACTTCCGCCAGCGGCTGGATAGGAATAGAAGCAGGAACGTATAATATAACTTTTAACTCCGTTTCCAACACAATACGTTTTGATAAGCCAACGCCAGAAACAAAGGACTATCTGCGTGGTGGAGATATTTCTATGTTAAATTATATAGAAGACATGGGGGCAAAGTTCTATACTGCCTCTGGTACGCAAAAAGACCCACTCGACATAATGAAAGAGAATGGTGTGAACTTTGTACGCCTGCGCTTGTACAACAATCCTGGCAACGAGATCAGTTACACCGCAGATGCCACCACATATACCTACAAACTGCCAGCCAACTACCTCAATGAATCCGATGTACTCAACCTTGCCCGTCGTGCAAAGGACAAGGGCATGAAGATAGAATTGACTTTCCACTACAGCGATTTCTGGACGAATGGCGAAACACAGTTCAAACCCAGTGCATGGAAGGACCTCTCTTTTGAACAGCTCAAGACAGCCGTCTATGACTACACATACGACTTCCTCCAGAAGATGAATGCCCAAGGTACAACACCTGATTATGTCAGCATCGGCAATGAGATACAGGCAGGATTACTCTTTGGCCATAGCAACAATATTGATGAGGTCAACGGCTATGCCTCCAACGATAATATGGCAAATGTGGCAGCCCTCCTCAATCAAGGTAGTGCCGCCGTTCGGGCAGCCTGCCCAAAGGCAAAGGTAATAATGCACCTCACACTAAGTGAAAACATAAACACAGAAACATACAAATGGTTCTTTGACGCTATGCGTTCCAACAACCTCGACTATGACATCGTTGGAACATCATATTACCCCTATTGGACCAACCAAAGGCCTACAATGCTTACCTCCCTTGCCAACACTATGTATAGCCGTTATGGCAAGGAAACGCTTATTATGGAGGTGGGATATTCATGGACACAATATCGTCCCAGCGGACGTTATGGCGGCAACTACGAAGGTCAGCTGCACCTCAACGGAACTTCATATAACGAAGCTACGGAAGCAGGTCAGAAGAGTTTTATGCAGGAACTGCAGACTGTTATCAAAAACAATAGCCACATTCTCGGCTATCTGTATTGGGATCCTGTAATGGTTGAGCAGAAGGTAAAGAATTCGTGGATAAAGTCAACCTGGGCTTTCAAGAAGAGCGGAACCAAATGGTATGAAGACGGCAATATGGTAGGCAACACCACATGGTTTGACAACGAAGGCAAGGCACTTCCTGTTTTCGAAGCCATTAAGGAAGACATGCAATCCATCATTGGAGATGTCAATGGCGACGGCGTAGTTGATATGAATGACGTAAACAACATCGTGCAGTATCTTCTTGGAAATACTCCCGATGGATTCGATGAAAAAGCAGCAGATGTCAATGGCGATGGCGAGATAGGCATGCCTGACATAATGTTTATTGTAAACTATATCCTCAACGGAAAATTCCCAAACAAGGAGTAACAAGAGAACATCAGCCATCAAAATTCTGTCACCTATCTGTCTTACGCTAGAAAAAGTTGACACAACAGTCAACAGAACATGATTCAAAACA
>ERZ842401.1533-NODE-1533-length-32847-cov-9.191663_pt1 | contig 32847 bp, 26 predicted proteins | sample MGYA00521270_ERZ842401 | MGnify/ENA primary metagenome ERZ842401 (study PRJEB31892, sample SAMEA3878208) | bioreactor metagenome | biome: Moose rumen | place: Sweden | collected 2011-10 | study: EMG produced TPA metagenomics assembly of the PRJEB12797 data set...
TACACTTTATTCTTAATTAGCCCAGGCTTTATCAACTGGGGAAATCCGCTGAGCCGTTTTTTGTTGTAGGTAGGGATGAGGGCATAAAAAAGCGTGGAACTCGTGTTACCCGTTCCACTCTTCGAGGCCTTCGCATTGCCCATATCGTCAGAAACGAGCAACGCAGAAGCCCACGCTGATACGATGAAGTACTCCTATATATATAATATGGAGGACAACTACTATCATACCACATAGGGATATCTACCGTTGCCTTGTCCTGTGACGACTTTAAGAAGTTGCGAAGTTCGAAGAGTCAAGAACAAAGCGTCAAGTAAACGCCTTTTTTATATGTTTTGCTTCCCGCCCTCCCTTAGCAGGCTTCTGCGTTGGCAGGATCGGTTTGCGTGGCAAAAATATGAAACAATATACAACAAGCCAACTCTGGCGTGAAAAAAAATGATAATCGCGGCCACTTATTGCGCGGTCGGCGGTTATCGTTCATTTTCAACAGACGTTTGCTCGCCAAGGCAAGGCTGAAGCAATCTTCGCTTTGCTCTTTTGCTTAACGCGGGCGTTCTGCGAGTTATTCGTTTTCCCAAGGAATGGCTGTGAGAGTAAAAAAGGGGTATCTGTTTTTGTTAAAAAATGTAGAAAGGAGTGTAACACTTTGACAAACTCCATTTTCTATTTATATTTGTGCGCTTTTTTTAGGAAAGACTTTCGTAAACGTAAAATGTATTTATATCAATATGAAGCACTTTCTACTTTCTTTTAGTTTATTGCTTGTGGGTATTTCAGCCTTGAATGCCGCCACGCCCGTTACTACATTTGAGAGCGGTAAGAAGTACTATATCTCTTGTGCATACACCGACGGATACTTAGCACTTGGCAGCAATCACTATTCCTCCTGCGAACTTTATTACGTAGCAGGCACTGCAGGCGTATCCACTGATGGTTATTGGTACATTCAGAACAATGGTTCTGGCTATACGTTTAAGAATGCCGCCACGGGTCAGTATTTGGCTTGGACGGAGACGCGTAGTACCACTGTGAAGTATATGACTCTTCAAGACGATGTGGACGACAACGCACTTTGGACTATCAATAACTACTCCTCCTATGCCACTATTCAAAGCGTGGCAGCACCTACTTACTATTGGAATCTGCGCACCGATGGCACCTATCTAATGGGGTGTTATGATGGTGCGATTAGTGACAATGGCCGTATGTACATTTATGCCGAGGGCGATGGAGACAGTGGCAGCACTGATGAGTCCAGCGATGCAATATGGGATAGCGGGAATGTTTATGTTATTCACAACGTCAACGACTTCGGCTATATTGTTTACAACCCCGAGGTGATAACCACTGCGCCCGTTGTGGCAGGTTTCTCTAACGCCTCGCGCACTTGTGCCAATGATGCCTTTCGCGAGGATATGGACGAGGCGAATGAGAACAACCAGTGGCGTGTGATAACTAATGCCAGCGGGGAAGTGGCTTTCTATAACATAGGAAAGCAGCAGTATCTCTATGTGAACACCACTATGTCATATTATGGCAGTAGTTCGCTGAACTTCACGTTTAGTGCTACGCCCACCTATTTCACTCCCGAGGAACGCAAAGAAGGGATTTATGTTTTCAAGGTCTCTGTGCGTAGTGGCGGTAGTTTTGGGCCTGGTGGCTATTCCTACGACACAACTTATTATCTCTGTGCTGCGCCACAACAAGCAGCAGGTAGCACGGTGTTGCTCTATACCGCTATTGACGACGAAGGAAGCCAGTTTGAACTGGTGGAGGCCAATACCGATGCCATTCGCATCACCGACCTGACGTTGGGCAGCACAGCCATTCGTATGCCTGTAGGCAAGAGCTACAAGTTACCTACCACGATACTTCCCACCGATGCCACTAATCAGCGCTTGGCTTGGACGACAAACAATAGTGCTGTCGTCAGTGTTGCTACCGATGGCACCTTGACGGCCACGGGTATCGGCACTGCTACGATAACCGCTACCACGCGCGATGGCTCACATATCAGTCAGACCTGTACAATTACGGTATATGAACCTACCGCGAGCGAACCTACGGGCGAGGTGTTCTACGTGCTTCAATCGAGTGGGGCGTTGGACGCTTTCCCCGAGCAATACATAGCCTCGCGCACGGACGATGCCGAGAGCGGCTTGGTGGTAACAACTACCGACGGCCAGACATTCACCTATCTGCCCCTTGAGGTAGTAAGTGCCAGCAACGATGCCCCGACCGACCTGCCGACGTTAATATCGTATAAGTTCAATAACAAATACAACGACCAGTTGCCTGCTGATGTTATTGTAGAAGAAACCATACTTCCTGATGGCACCATAGGCATTCCCGAAGATATCAACCTTACCGTAGGCTCCGCCATCGGTAAGCGTCTCACGGCTTCGTTCAATACCTCCTCCGAGGATGCTACGGTTTATGTAAATGGTGTGGAACAGGTAAGCAAGAAGACGCGTATGCGTTTTGACCACGACATTATATATACCGTTGCTCCGCGCGCTTACAAGATGTACACCTCTACCGCCGGCACTGCCGATATTATTGATGTGTCGGATGCCGATAACCCCGTAGTGCTTGTTAGTGCCACGGAGGACGCTACCTACGAGTGGGTGCCTTATGGCCGGAAATATACCGTACACGTTGACTGGGCCACCGACAACCCCAACTATCAGTACAATGTGCCGGTGGTGTATATCACCTTGGATGGTGGAGCTACGATAAGCAACATAACCAAGGCCAGCTACGTCACCGCTACTATCCGCATTGACGGAGCCGGTGTCTATCCCGACTTCCCCGAAACGGCGGTAAACATCAAAGGACGCGGTAACAGCAGTTGGAGCACAAACCTTACTGGTAGCAAAAATCCCTATCGCTTGAAGTTTGATACCAAACAAAAAGTTTTCAACCTCAAGAAAGGTAAGAGTTGGGTTCTCTTAGCCAACAAGCAGACCGGCTCTATGACCACGAATGCCCTCGCAATGAAGATGGCCGATATGGTACAGAGCGTAGGGTGCAACCACATCGTACCCGTCGAGCTCTATATCAACGGAGAGTATCGCGGTAGCTACAATTTCACTGAGAAGGTAGGCTTCTCCAACAACAGCATTGATTTGGCCGATGAGAGCGAGGCTTTTATGCTTGAGCTCGACACCTATACCGATGAGACCTATTACACCGACAATGCCTATCGTATTTATACCAAGATACACGAGCCCGACTTGGAGGACATCGTCGATGAAACCACCCGCACCAATATGCTCAACGCTATACTACAACACTGGCGTGAGTTTACCTATGCCGTGTATAACAACGACGACTTTGAGAGTTGGATAGACATTGATGCGTTCGTGCGGGCTATGTTTGTCACCGATTTGAGTCGCAACCAAGAACTTAAGCACCCGAAGAGTTGGTTCCTCTACAACGAGCACGCCTTGGCCTCCGACGGTCTTGACGGCTTCACGCTCAACTACGAGTCGCCCTATGTGTTTGGCCCCGTGTGGGACTTTGACTGGGCATACGGCTACGATGGTTCTTACACCTATTTTATCAATAAAGCCGAAGAAGACATCTTCAACTCCAGCGGTAGCGGCACACCTTTCTTCCGCCAGCTACTTAGAGGCAGCGAGGAGGTGCAAAAGGCTTATTATTCCTTGTGGCATCAGTTTATGACCGAGGGCGGGCTGGAAGAGCTCGTAGAGTATTGCGACGACTACTACAACTATGTCAATCCCTCCTTTGTTCATAACGCTTCAAAATGGACTGACGGCACGAACTATGCTACACAAACGGCAAACTCCAAGACATGGCTCACCACCCGTGCCAACTATATATTCAACAACCTCACCGCCTACGACCTCTCGGATGAAGAGCAGGCCGAAGCCCCCGGAAACGGCGATGCCAACGGCGATGGCTATATCACTACTGCCGACGTGGTGTGCATCATCAATCACGTGTTGGGCATAGTGAACGACAACTTTGAGATACGTCAGGCCGACACCGATGGCAACAGCCTCGTCACGATGAAAGATGCCGCCGCCGTAATACGTATGGTGATGGAGCAACGTAGTAGTTCTACTCGTCAGTTGCGTTTGCCCTCTGCCGAGGCCGCCCTGCGTCCCGCCACGTTTGTGGCCTCCGTGGGCGAAGAAGCGCAGATGCCGCTCTCGCTTGCCATTGCCGAGGGTAGTTATAGCGCGTTGCAGTTCGACGTTGTTGTACCCGAGGGAATGCAACTACTTGGCGTTAGCCTCCCCGAGGAGTTAAACGGCTATTCCTCGGCTACGTCTCGCCTCGACGACCGCCACTATCGCGTGAGCTTCTATGCCGCAGCCAACAACACGATGCCCGTTGGTATCCTCTCGCTACAACTCAACCTCATAGCCGATGAGATGATAGCCGAAGACACACGTATCGTCAGCATAACCAACGCTATGCTTGTTGACGACGAGGCAGAGGACAATCGCCTTAACAGCGTTTCCGTTCGCTTCCATATGCCCGATGAAGCCACGTCGATACAGCTCCTTCAAGGCCGTGCAGCACAAGCCGTCGCCTCCTCCGAGGTGTACGACCTCCAAGGCCGTCGCGTCACCACGTTGCAACAAGGCGGCATCTATATCGTGAATGGTAAGAAAGTAGTGTTTTAAGCGATAGACATAGAAAGCCTAAGGCTGTGTTCTATGAATTTATCACAGAAGTTTTAGAAGTAAAGTGAACGTTTCAGTATCGTATGTGTTGCATACACGGTGCAGCCTCGGGCGAATAATTTGCAGCCCGCTCAGGGCGTTCACCACTCCCGAAACTTCAATTACTGATTTATAGCCCACACACACAAACAAAAAACAAACGTTTTAGCAATGAAAAGAATAATTCTCTCCCTTGTGGTTGCCGTCAGTGCTTTTGCCACACAGGCCCAAAATACGTTGTCGGCAGAGGCTGTCGCCGTCACTCCCGGCCAGGAGTGGACAATCACCGTGTCGCTCGCTAATGCCTCAGAATTTGTGACGTTCCAAGCCGACCTCGCTGTACCCGATGGTGTAGGGCTCAAAGAGAGCTCGCTCGTACCCACCAGTCGTTTAAGCGACCACACCGTCACCGCCTCAACGCGCAGCGATGGAACGATCCGCGTGGTAGCCTATAACGCCAACAATACCTCCATCCTCGGCTCCGACGGAGCACTCTTTACACTCACGCTCACGGCCAGTACGGCACTCACCGACACGGAGGCACAGGTGGTATTTCGCAACCTGCGTTTCACCGATGCCTCACTCCAAGAGAGCCTCCTCACAGCATTCATCGCACCTCTTGCAGTAGTAACTCCCACAGCGATAGCAAATGTTACGTTACAACCCGCGCCGTCCGCTACGGTCTATTACGACCTACAAGGCCGTCGCGTAAACAAGCCGCAGCGTGGATGCTTGTATATTGTAGGTGGACGTAAGGTTGTATTCTAAGCCCCCAAAGAAAGCAAACTCACAGATGAAAAAGACAATACTTTGCGCCCTTGCTGCGTTGATGCTCTCCTTTTCTGCCGGTGTTTGTCCCGTGAAAGCCCAGCAAGGACCGAGCACTTACGCCGATGGCGACTCGTTGGCACAGCTCGTCAAGATGAACTACGTTTATACTCTTGAGGACGCGCTACGCCTTTCACGCGAAACAAAAAAACCTATCTTCTTTAATGCTTTTGCCGACTTCGCCCGCCCGTGCCACGGAATGAACAAGATGGTTTTCAGCAACGAGGCCTTTTGTAAGTGGATGGACAAGAATTTCGTCTGCCTCTTCATTGATGTCGTTGCCAACCGCTACGTCGCCGAGCGCTACGGTATCAGCACGTGGGCACACTATTTGGTGCTTGATGAGAGGGGAGAGGTGGTGCATCGCATCGTAGGAGGCTCAGAACTCCCCGCCTTTCAGGAGAAGGTGGCAGCTGCCCTTAGCCCCAAGACCTCCCTCCGAGGCACTACCGAGGCCTACAACAATGGCGACCGCTCAAAGCGCCTGTTGCAAGCCTACGTCACAGCACTCAACGATGCCGGGCAAGACAGCCTCTTCCAGATTGTCCTGCCGCAGTATTTCGCAATGCTCACACCCGCCGACTATCCGAAGAAAGAAAACTGGTTTATCGTAAAACGCTTCGCCGGCAAGGGGTCGCAGTCCGATATGTTTAAGTTTGTCGTTGCCAACCGCGCTAAGTTCGACAAGAGCGTGGGAGCCGACGCGGTCAACACACTCCTCTCGCAGGTCTATGCCTCCGAGATTTTCAGCGAGATGACAGCCGGGCGTATCACCAGCCCCGGCGACCTCACCGACACCTATATCGCTATGCAGAGTGCCGCCTTGCCCGACACGCTGGTGTGCTATACCATCTACGATATAGCCAAGGCCAACGCAGCACACGACTATCAGAAACTCCTTGCCACGTTTCCTCTGTTGCAGGACATCCAGCTGCGTACCATGGTGGAGATCTCTATGAAGTTCTCCGACCTTAACGAAACCGACCGCGCAGCAGTGGTGGCCTACTATAGAGAGCGCGAGGCACGTTATAAAGAAGTGCGAAGCAGCTACGGACGAGCCTACCAAGAGATTGCCGATGCGTTGGAGCATCCACAGGCCGGGCAGGAAGGCATAATGTTTACCACAGGCGGCTACGAGGCAGCCTTAGCACGAGCCAAGGCTGAGAGCAAACTGCTCTTCGTGGACTGCTACACCACCTGGTGCGGGCCGTGCAAGATGCTCACCCGACAAACATTCCCCGACAAGGCGGTGGGCGACTTCTTCAACACCCACTTCGTGAGCATACAGATAGATATGGAAAACGGAGAAGGTGTGGAACTGGCCAAACGATGGGGCGTTGATGCCTATCCCACAATGATTGTCCTCGATGCCGACGGCAATGAGCGCGGACGCATCGTAGGATTCCAGTCGCCAGCACAACTCCTTGAGCAGGTACACAACATTGTTGAGCAATAGATACCTAACTGTCGTTATCCATACGCGATAGTCTGTTCACATAATTTCAAGCCCCTTGAAATTTTTTTCCGGACGGCTTGAAATTTTTTTTCAGACGGCTTGAAATTTTTTTCAAGTGCTTAGAAATTTTTTTCAAGTGCTTAGAAATTTTTTCCGGACGGCTTGAAATTTTTTTTCAGACGGCTTGAAATTTTTTTTCAGACGGCTTGAAATTTTTTTTCAGACGGCTTGAAAAAAATCTCAGACTTGAAAGGTTAATCATTCCTCGTACTATGAACGTTATGAAATCCACTCTGCGGGCGGCGATGCTCTTACTGTTCGTTGCCAGTCTTGTTTCTCCCGCCCGTGCTTTCTATATGGCAGCACCTTATCGCTTTGAGGGAGGCAAGATGATTGTACAAGCCAGCATAGGCGGGCAAACGGGTAAGTTCCTCCTCGACACCGGAGCGCCTTGCACGCTTACCTCCTCGTTCGCACAGCGTGCTGGTGTGGGCCTCGGCGAGGCGATGCGTTTTAGCGACTCCAACGGACAAATGGTGAGCGTACAAATGACAACGCTCAGCCGTTTAGTCGTCGGCGGAGTGTCGTTTATGCAGTTGCAAGCCGTAGTGCTTGAGCCCGGCAACATCGTAGAGCAAATGGGGGTTGATGGCATTGTGGGCTACAACCTTATGCGACAAGGCATTGTGAAGTTTGATAGCCGCCGCAGCCTCTTTATCCTTACCGATGAGCGCGACAGCCTCGGGCTGGACTACAACTATTGCACAGAAATGCTTGCCGACAGTTATGTGCCGCTCTTGCCCGTCAGGGTAGGTGCGCAGGTGGACACCGTGATGTTCGATACTGGTGCCGAGAGCCTTTATGAGATGAGTGTCTCTTCTTTTCGGCGTATGGTTGCCGACACCGCTTCGCTTCACATAGTGGCTCACGGCGTAGGCATACTCTCTGCCGGCGCGGCGGGAGTAGAACAAGCGTCGGAGAAGTGGCGCGTGCTGATACCCACCTTTTCCGTCGGTGCTGCACGCTTCGCGCGTGCCACGACGATAACTACCGATGCCCCCGATTCGCGCATCGGCTCGCCGTTGTTGCGCTTTGGCGATGTGGTGTTGGACTACGCTGATGGCTTCTTCTACTTCCAGCCCCACGAGCCCGCCGTGGTGTCCGATGTCTATGAGCCCGAGTGGAACATCGTTGTCACCGTAATGAATGGCCAACTGGTGGCGGGGATCGTTTGGGACGACGGCGGGAGTGGCATACGAAGCGGCGACACTATTGTGGCAGTGCGCGGAGAGCGTGTGGGCAACGTGGATATGCGTGCCGCACTCACACAAAGCCTCTTCAATTTCAGTCCCGACGGCACACCGATTACCTATCGTAGCCAAACGACAGGCGAAGAGCGCGATGCTATGCTACGTATGCAGTAGGCACACACCAAAGAACAGCATCATAAGACAAAAAGCGGCCTTTCACGCCCCTTTTGCTATCAAAAGGAAACAAAACGCCGCTTTTTTGCGCACACCTGATACATTAACGTGCGTTGCAAGCTGAGAGGAGTTAAGTAATACGCTCTGTTTTGTTACATTTGCCGCAAATCAAATCTATAACGATGAACAACGAGAACAATATCGTAGTGCGTGATGCCACCTCCGCCGACACGCATTTTGCTGAGAAGATTTGTACGCTTATCTTTGAGAGTGCGCAGCAGCGCGGCACGGGCATTGCTCGTCGCACACCCGAATATGTCAGCGAGAAGATGGAGACGGGCAAAGCCGTTGTGGCACTCGACGGCGACCGCATCGTAGGGTTTAGTTACATCGAGACGTGGAGCCACGGCGATTTCGTGGCTACCAGCGGCCTTATTGTTGACCCCGAATACCGTGGCAGAGGCATCGCCACGCGTATCAAGCAAGAGACGTTCCGACTGGCGCGCACCAAGTTTCCACAAGCCAAGATTTTCAGCATCACTACCTCGCTTGCCGTGATGAAACTCAACACGAAGTTGGGCTACAAGCCAGTTACCTTCAGCGAACTCACACAAGACGATGAATACTGGAAGGGCTGTGAGGGCTGCACCAACTACGATATTTTGGTGCGTACCCACCGCGACAAATGTCTTTGTACCGGTATGCTCTTCGACCCCGCTGCCACCGAGACGCAGCAAACCACGCAGCGCGGTGGCCTGACACCGTATGTTATGGCAGCCGCTAATTGGTTTAAGAACCTAAGCCTCAGGAAGAAATAATCTTAAAAAAACGTTTCAATCACAATGTCTAAAAAGAAAGTAGTACTCGCCTTCAGCGGCGGCCTTGACACCTCTTTCGCCGTGAAGTACCTCACGGAGGAAAAGGGATTTGATGTCTATACCGCCATCGCTAACACCGGCGGTTTCTCAACCGATGAATTAGCTCGCATAGAGCAGCGCGCCTTGGCTCTGGGAGCCGTGCGCCACGCCACACTCGATATCACGCACGACTACTACCAACGTAGCATACGCTTTATGGTTTATGGCAATGTGCTTCGCGGCGGCACGTACCCCATCAGCGTTAGCTCAGAACGCATCTTTCAAGCCATTGCCACCATTCAGTATGCCAAGCAAATCGGGGCAGACTATGTGGCACACGGCTCCACGGGTGCCGGCAACGACCAGGTGCGCTTTGACCTTACGTTTCAAGTACTTGCACCCGAGATAGAGATTATCACCCCGACGCGCGATCTTGCCCTGACGCGTGAATACGAAATAAATTACCTGCGCGAACACGGCTTTGAGGCCGACTTCACCAAGTTGGAGTATTCTATAAACAAAGGTCTTTGGGGCACAAGCGTCGGCGGCAAGGAAACACTACATAGCGACCAAACCCTCCCCGAGGAGGCCTACCCCTCCCCCTTGACAGAAACAGGCACGGAGACGCTTACCTTAGGCTTTGAGCAGGGCGAGCTCAGCAGCGTCAACGGTGAGGCGTTCGCCGATAAGGTGGCCGCCATACGTGCCGTGGAAGCCATCGCCTCGCGCTATGCCATAGGCCGCGATATGCATATCGGCGACACCATCGTAGGCATTAAAGGACGTGTGGGCTTTGAGGCCGCAGCACCCATTGTTATCATCGCCGCCCACAAGATGCTTGAGAAACACACCCTCACCAAGTGGCAAGCCTATTGGAAAGACCAGCTCGGAACGTGGTACGGTATGTTCCTCCACGAGGCGCAGTATCTTGACCCCGTGATGCGCGATATGGAGAAATTCTTAGAACATTCCCAGCGCAACGTCACCGGTGAAGTAGTTCTCACGCTTCGCCCCTATACCTACCAACTCGTGGGTGTGCGCTCAAAGCACGATTTGATGAACAACGACTTCGGCGAGTACGGCGAGGTGATGAAAGCGTGGACACCCGACGATGTGAAAGGATTTATCAAGATGATGGCCACGCCGATGAAGATTTACTACGGCGTGCAGCAACACGCCGGTAAGCCCGAGGAGGTATGATTCGTGCAGGCATCATAGGCGGCGCGGGCTACACGGCGGGCGAACTGTTGCGCTTGCTATTGGGACACCCTCACGCAGAGATAGCCTTTGTGCAGAGTACGAGCCAAGCAGGGTTGCCGGTGGCCGAGGTGCACGAAAACTTAGTGGGCGACACCTCGCTGTGTTTCACCGACTGCGCCGACTTGGAAAGTGTTGATGTGCTGTTTCTTTGTATGGGACACGGCCGGAGCCGCGCCTTTTGGGAGGCGAATGAAATGCCTCGCGGACTGCGTGTGATAGACCTCGCGCAGGACTTCCGCGATGAAACGTGCGGCTACGTCTATGGACTGCCCGAGTGGCAGCGCGAGCGTATCCGACAAGCCCGTCTCGTGGCCAATCCTGGTTGCTTCGCTACGGCTATTCAGTTGGCTCTGCTGCCCTTGGCGGCCGGCCGGCAGTTACAGAGCGAGGTACACATCACGGCAATCACCGGCAGTACCGGCGCGGGCGTTAAGCCCGGAGCCACCACGCACTTCAGTTGGCGCACCGATAACCTCAGCGTGTATAAACCCTTTGAGCACCAACACCTCTTAGAGATAGGGCGCAACCTCGGATTGCTACAAGGCACACAACCCACGATAAACTTCGTGCCGCTGCGCGGCGACTTTGCGCGCGGTATCCTTGCCAGCGTATATACGCGCACCGAACTTCACGAGGACGAGGCGCGTGCCATCTTTTGCGACTTTTACCACGAGGCTTCTTTTACTGTCGTGAGCCAGAAGCCTATCAACCTCAAGCAAGTGGTCAACACCAACAAGGCTCTCCTCTCAGTAGAGGTGCATCGCGGCTATCTGCATGTGGTGAGTTGCATTGACAACCTGCTAAAAGGTGCCAGCGGACAAGCCGTGCAGAATATGAACCTACTCTTCGGCCTTGACGAGTCGTGCGGACTCCGGCTCAAGGGCAGTGGCTTTTAACCCTTTTATCTTCCTCCCGAATGACTCTTTATCCTGTTTATCCGCTCTATCCAGTGGAACCCGTGAGCGGCAAAGGCAATTATGTGTTCGATGCCAACGGCACACGCTATCTTGATTTTTACGGCGGCCACGCTGTGATTAGTATCGGCCACGCCCATCCGCATTATGTGGAGGCGGTGAGCAGACAGGTGGGCAAACTCGGTTTTTATTCCAACAGCGTAGAAAACTCTTTGCAGCAACGTCTGGCCAACTTGCTCGGACGCGTCAGCGGCTACGACAGCTACCAACTGTTCCTCGTCAATAGCGGAGCCGAGGCCAACGAAAACGCACTCAAAGTGGCCTCGTTCCACACCGGACGTACGCGCGTGCTGGCTTTCTCGGGGGCTTTCCACGGACGCACGAGCGGTGCAGTAGCGGTGACGGACAACCCGCGCATCAACGCGCCGTTCAATGTCACCGACAAGGTAACGTTCGTCCCTCTGGGCGATACCGAAGCCGTGTGCCGTGAGTTGGCCTCAAGGCAATACTGTGCCGTAATAGTAGAAGGCATACAAGGTGTGGCCGGCATTCGCGAGCCGGGCGATGCTTTCCTGCAAGCACTTCGCCAGGTATGTACCGATACTGGCACCTGCCTAATCCTCGACGAGGTGCAAAGCGGCTATGGACGTACCGGGCGTTTCTTTGCCCATCAGTTTGCCGACATACGCCCAGACCTTATTACTATGGCAAAGGGAATGGGCGGAGGCTTTCCCATTGGTGGTGTGCTTATCGCCCCGCATATAGAAGCCTGGAGCGGACAACTCGGCACTACCTTTGGCGGCAACCACCTCGCTTGTGCCGCAGCATTGGCGGTGCTGGAGGTCATTGAGGCCGAGGGGCTGATAGAAAACGCTGCTATGACGGGCGACTATCTTATGGAGAAGCTCAAGACGTTACGCGGTGTTAGTCAGCTACGAGGTCGTGGCTTGATGATAGGTTTTGACGTTGAGGGAAGTGCCGCCGACCTTCGTCGCCGTCTGGTGTTTGAGCAACACGTCTTCACCGGCGGTGCCGGAGCAAGCACCATTCGTCTGCTTCCTGCTCTTACAGCGATGCCTATACATGCCGATGAGTGCATCAACGCCTTAACCGCCGTTCTTGCATAAAGCCCTGCGTACTCTCTTTTTTCATATAAACAGATATTTACCTCCTCCCTTACAATGAGAACTTTCCTCCACCCCGCCGACCTCGGCGATTTGCAAGGCGCGCTGCAAGAGGCGCAGCATATCAAGGCCAACCGTTTTGCCTATGATACAATCGGGCGCAACAAGACGGCACTGCTCATTTTTTTCAACAACAGCCTGCGCACCCGCCTCAGTACGCAGAAAGCAGCGATGAACCTCGGTATGAACGTCATTGTACTCGACGTGAACCAAGGCGCGTGGAAGCTTGAAACCGAGCGCGGCGTGATAATGGACGGCGACAAAAGCGAGCACCTGCTTGAGGCAGTGCCTGTGATGGGTAGCTACTGCGATGTTATCGGTGTGCGCACCTTTGCACGTTTTGAAAACCGCGACGACGATTATTCTGAGCGCATCCTGCAGCAGTTTATTCAACACAGCGGACGCCCCGTGTTTAGTATGGAGAGTGCCACGGTGCACCCCCTTCAAGCCTTTGCCGACCTCATCACTATCGAAGAACACAAACGCACCGCCAAGCCAAAGGTGGTACTTACCTGGGCTCCACATCCTAAAGCCTTGCCACAGGCTGTACCTAACAGTTTTGCCGAGTGGATGGTGGCGGCGGGCTACGACCTTACTATCGCACATCCCGAGGGCTACGAGCTCTGCGAGGATTTCTCACGCGGCGCACGTATCACCTACGACCAAGACGAGGCACTCCAGGGTGCCGACTTCGTCTATGCCAAGAATTGGGCCGCGTATCGCGCGCCGCATTATGGTCAAGTGTTGTCGAAAGACCTATCGTGGACAGTCAGCCAAGAAAAGATGGCACTTACCAATGACGCTGCTTTTATGCACTGTCTGCCCGTGCGCCGCAATATGATTGTCACCGACGACGTGATAGAAAGTCCGCGCAGCCTTGTTATCCCCGAAGCCGCCAACCGAGAGATCTCGGCAACGGTGGTGCTGAAACGTATGGTGGAAGCCTTATCCTAACCCCCACACGCACACACACAGATGCTTACCGTAGTGAAGATAGGCGGCAACGTCATTGACTCCCCCGATGCACTGCAGACGTTTCTCACCGCCTTTGCAAAATTAGAAGGGGAAAAGGTGCTCGTACACGGAGGTGGGAAGTTGGCCACGCGCCTCTGCGAACGTCTCGGCATAGAGACACGGATGGTAGAAGGCCGTCGCATCACCGACGCGGCCACCCTTGACGTGGCCACTATGGTTTACGCCGGTTTAACCAACAAACGCATTGTGGCTGGCCTTGCTGCTCGTGGGCTGCGTGCCGTAGGACTCTGCGGGGCGGATGCTTGCGCGGTGCGCTCTGTCAGACGTAGTCCCGTACCAATAGATTTCGGTTTCGTGGGCGATATTCCGGTAGATGGCGTAGATGCCGCTTTTATCCTTTCACTCACGCAGCAGGGCATAGTACCCGTGTTTTGTGCCATCACCCACGATGGGCAAGGCCAGCTCCTCAATACCAATGCCGACAGCATAGCCTCGGCCATTGCCACGGCTCTGGCGCAGAGGCAACCTACGGAGTTGGTGTTTTGTTTTGAGAAAAATGGTGTGCTTCAAAACATCGATGATACTACAAGCGTCATTCCTCGTATCACCCGTGCCGACTTCGCCCGCCTAAAAGCAGAGGGCGTGGTGGCTGCAGGTATGCTACCAAAAATCAATAACGCCCTGGCCGCGGTGGATAGCGGTGTGGCGCGCGTTATTATTAAGTCGGCTGAAGCACTGTGTGAGAAAGAGGCGGGAACGATGGTCGTGGGCTAAACGCTTTCGCGACTGTTCCTATCTTATCCTACTAAGATACACGTCTATCGTAGGCCGCAGGCGATGCCTGTTACCCCCTGAATAGTCCAAGAGTGCCTTTGGTACTCTTTTTTAGTTCCTCACCCCGATGGTGGTGATGGTGCGTGCCTTTTGGAAATGGAGCAGGTAGATGTTCGTGTGGACGTATCCACCTTGTGGGTTGGCTTTGGTGAAGCGCAGGTGGGTTTGCACAGCATTAGTCCCGTGGTGTTCCTGCCCGTGGTATTCGTCGCCATAGCTAATGAAGGCGGCCATAGTTTGTAGTCCAACGTCGTAGCCGAGCGCGCCGTAGCGTGGGTAGTAGGGTAGTAGGTCGGTGTGGTAGCGGTCGCGGTATTTTCTCACGAACACTTTTACGTCGTCGTCGTAGGGATTAAAGAAAGCGGGGCAGAAGAGGTACGTGTCGCAGGCGTACCACGTCATACGGTCGGTGTCTTGATACTTCTGCCAGTCGGGGTAGGCGAGCAGGCTGGTATTGAGCAGTGGCATATCGCTGCGCAGCCGGTCGAGGCGTTGTAGTGCTGCGCGATAGTCGTCTTCTTGGCTTCCGTCTGGCACGAAGAGTACGCGGTCGTGATTGGCGAAGAGGCTAAGGATTTGCTCGCTGGTGAAGTTGACGGGCAGTGCGCTGTGTGTGGCTCCTTGGCGTGTGGCTTTTGCAAGCAGTTGGCTGACGAAGTTGGTTTCGTTGTGCGAGGGGGTGTGGAGTACGACGATGTGTGTGCTGCCAAACTGTCGGGCTATCACCTCTGCGGCGGCTCGGTTGCGATATGTTTCGGGGGTGTTTACCACATAGACCGCGGCGTTGCGTTCCACCTCGCTCACCTTGCTGCTAAAAGGCACAATGAGCCGTACGCCGTTGCGCCGGGCGTAGTCGGCGAGCAGGGGGAAGTGGTTGGGATAGAGCGGCCCGTAGATGATGTCAACGGGGTTGGTGCGTAGTTTGCTCTGTAGGTCGGATAGTGTGCCGTCGTCGGGGTTTTCTTCGTAGGCGTAGATGGTGACGTTGCAACCTGTTTGTTTTACTTCTTCTGCGGCAATCAATAGTCCGCGATAGAACTCAGTGCAACGTGCCACCTCGGGGCGTTCGGCTTTGAGTGGTAAAACGATGGCCACGCGCACGCCACGTGTTATGGGGGCTTGCTGTGCGGCGGTGTTGCTGCTGGGTATTCTTATGCGCGCACCGACGGGCAACACGTAGTCGGGACGTTCCATACCGGGGTTGGCCTGCCGCAGTGTTTCGGGCGTTATGCCGTAGCGATGGGCGATGCCCCAAATGGTTTCGCCTTGTTCTACGGTGTGATAAAGCGTGGAGGCTGTCTGAGGTGCGGCGGGGGTGGGTGACGTGGCGGCCTCGGGCGTGGTGGGGATGCGTATCACTTGTCCACGTTGCAGGTTGTTGGTGGTCAGTCCGGGGTTGGCGGCGAGTATTTCGCCGATAGTAGTGCCGAAGCGTCGTGCTATGCCGTAGAGTGTCTCTTGTTGCTCCACGGTGTGCTGTATATAGGCGGTTTGTGCGGTGAGTAATGCGGGTATCGTGAGCCACAGCGCGATGACGAGCATAAGGCGTGCGACAACGGCGCGAAGGGGTGGGTGAGTCATAGTGAGTACTGTGGACTTATAGAAAACTTTCATCGAAACAGAAGGGCAACAAGGTGTTCATACCCTCGAAGATATATGACGTAGAGGCACCGTAGAGCAATATGCGCATAGGTTTTCCGTGTCGGTGCTCGGTTTCGGCCAATACCTGCCGACACATCCCGCAGGGCGAGATAGGCCGCTGGGTGAACAGCCCGCTTGTGTCGCGTGCGGCGATGGCGATGGCTTTTACGGCTATGTCGGGAAAGCGTGCTCCGGCGTAGAATATGGCGCACCGCTCGGCGCAGATGCCGTTGGGTGTGGCGGCATTCTCTTGGTTGCTGCCGCTGACGATTTCTCCGTTTTCAAGAAGTACGGCGGCACCCACACGAAAGTGCGAATAGGGGGCATAACTCGTATCTGTGGCGGTCTTGGCGGCTTCTACAAGGCGGTGGTCGGCCTCGTTGAACTCCTCGTCCGTTATGCGCAGGAAAGGAATGTGGAATGTTTGGTTTTCCATAACTCTGGGGAGGATTAGAATAGGCAAAGAAACAGAAAAACACCGACAAGGCAAAGCCTAACGGCGTTTTTCCTTATTTTTGTGCCGATATGGCGGTTCTTTCGTGGCTCCCGAATTTTTTTCTGTGTGCTCTGGGAAAAATACAGCAAGCCACACGTGCCGTTTATGACGTTTGGCAAATTGTTCAACTCCTTCCAAAAAAAAAAGTGTTCCCCCTATGGCTTCGCCCCTTTATTCTCCTCTGCGTCGCAAACCGCGCAGGCATGGTCTTTTTGCTTTGAGCCCGTTGGCAGTGATGGCATTCCTGTTTGTGGCGTTAGGGTGGCTGTGCGGCGGCTTGTCGCAGGCTCCAGTGCTCATTGTGTTTGTGCTCACGGCTTGCTACTCGTTACTTACGCTGCGTGGCTTACCATTGGAAACGCGTTTGAGTTGTTTTGCTCATGGCGCGGGGGCTTCAGATTTGTTGTTGATGGTTTGGATCTTTGTGCTGGCCGGTGGTTTTGCGGCCTCGGCGAAGGCTACGGGGGCTGTGGATGCTGCTGTGACGCTGACGTTGACCGTTCTTCCGCCGTCAATGCTATTAGCGGGGGTGTTCTTGGCGGCGTGTATCGTGTCGTTTGGCATCGGCACGAGCGTGGGTACCATAGCGGCTGTTGTGCCTGTGGCTGCGGGGCTGGCGATGCCCAGCGGCCTCTCGGTGGCTGTCCTCACGGCGGCTGCGGTGGGTGGTGCCTTTTTTGGCGACAACTTGAGTTTTATCAGCGACACAACGATTGTGGCTACGCGTACTCAGGGTTGCCGGTTAAGCGATAAGTTTCGTGTGAATGTGCGCATCGTATTGCCGGCTGCGATTTTTACATTGGCTATCTACCTGTTCCTCGGCCAAGGACACGCTTATGTCGTCTCAACAACGGCGGTAACGTTTTCTACGTGGCTTCGTGTGTTGCCGTATCTGCTCGTCATCGCGCTGGCTATGGGCGGTATGAATGTGTTGGGCGTGTTGCTTGTGGGCAACGTGGCTACTGGTGTGGCGGGGCTGTTCACGGGGGCGTTTACCACGGCTGGGTGGATGGCAGAGACCACCGCCGGCATCGCTTCGATGGGCGAACTTATCGTGGTGTCGCTCTTAGCGGGGGGCTTGCTTGAGATAATACGTCAGGGCGGTGGCATCACCTATCTTATCCACCGCTTGACGCGGCGTGTGCGCTCTGCCCGCGGTGCTGAACTGACGATTGCGGCACTTGTGAGCCTTACAAATCTCTGTACGGCCAACAACACCGTGGCTATCCTCTCCGTGGGGCGCATCAGCAACGACATCGCTGAGCGCTACGGTGTAGATAAGCGTAAGAGTGCTTCTATTCTCGACACTTTCTCGTGTGCTGTGCAAGGTCTGTTGCCTTATGGCGCACAACTCCTTATGGCGGCGGGCCTCGCAGCGGTGAGTCCTATGGAGATAATACCCGCCTTGTGTTACCCGATGCTCACGGCTCTTGTGGCTCTTGCGGCTATCTTACTGCGCCTGCCGCGTAAGTATTCGGCATAAGTTATTACAAGGTTTAGCCCTGAGAGCAATGGTAAGTGCTTTCAGGGCTAAATGCTGTAGGGAATATCCTGTGGGCTTCTCACGAACTACATACCGAGTTCGCGCAGTGAGAAGTCGCCGATGATGCGTGAGCGGTCAACGTTGGTGCGAATGCCCGGCACGCGGCCTTGCTCGGAGTATTGCCAGATGATGTAGTTCTTTCCGTCGGCAAGATAGGGGCGGTCGCTGTTGTAGCGGGCTATCATAAACTGGTGGTGGGGGAAATGCCCCGAGAGGTATTTGTTGTAGAAGTTCTGGCCGCTATAGATGAGCGGACGTTTCCCATAGTGGCGTTCTACGGCTTCGACAAAGAGTTTGAGGTCGCCGATAAACTTGCTCTCGCTGACACGTCCACGGTCTTCTACGTCGATAAGCGGCACGAGGTCTTGCTCTTCCACCTTCACGATGCTTATCATATTGACGAACTGTTCTTGCCAGTCCACGTTTGGACGGTAGAAGTGGTAACTGCCTACGCTCAGCCCTATGCGGTGTGCCTCGCTCACGTTGCGTTGATAGCGTTCGTCCACAAAGCCGCGGCCTTCGGTGGCTTTGATATATACATACGAGATAGGCTCTGTAGCCACTTGATCCCAGTCTATGTGGTGTTGGTGGTGGGAGATGTCAATGCCCTCGGCGTAGAGGCTGTTGATGTTGCCTCGTGGGTGTACCACCTGTGGTGTGGGGTCGTTCAGGGAGATAAAACGGCTGTCGCCTGTTGGTGCATCGTGGGGGGCTTCAGCGGAGGGCTCGTCGGGCATAGAATTGACGACGGGTGTGGGCAGCCCGTCGCTGTTGCCTTTCTTTTCGCGTTGCGCAGCGGCACTGAGCGGGGCGAGGGCAAGGAATGCGACGAGAACACCGAAGAGCACGAAGCGGGGGCTAAGTTTCATAAGTAGCAGATTTCTGCGGCGCGTGGTGCGCGTGGCGCGAGAAAACACCGCAAGTTTGCGCGGCAAATTTATGTTTTCCTTTTAAACCGCAAGGCGTATTTGCTTGATTTAGTGGTTTTGTAGCGTTTTTTTAGTATTTATTTGACGCTTCGGGAGTGTTGTTCAGAGAGAAATGTCGGTTAGGCGCGTGGCCGCGAAACCCTTAGAACGGCTCTCGGAAAGATAGGCTTGGAGTTCGTCCCACTGTGGTTGGCTGAAGTCTTCTCCTTGTCCGTCGAGGGCATCAAGCACATACCCCACCGTATAGTGTGCGACATCGCCAGATGGGACGAACCCGTTGTGGTGTTCGCCTGTGGTTTCGTGAACGAGGGCTGCGCGGCGCAGCTTGTCGAGCACACGGTTAGCGGTGCGTACGCTCACTTGTAGTTCGCGGGCGATGGTCTTGGCATCAGGTGGCGGAAGGCTGTTTACAAAGCGGTGGCACACTATGGCGGCGGCCATCAGGCAGAGGAAGTTGAAGGCACGGCGCGAGCGGTGGGCTGTGGTGCCTCCGCTTAACGACACATCGTTTTGGCACACACTGGTCATCGTGGCTCCGAAGAGTACAATGTACCACGACACCCAACACCAGAGCATAAACAAGGGTATGGCGGCAAAGGAGCCGTAGATGGTGTTGTAACTGGTAAGGAACTTCTGCAACTCAATGTAGCCTTCCTGCCATAGGTCAAACACCACGGCAGTGAAGAAACTCGAGAGTAAGGCGGCGGAGAAGTTTACCTTGGTGTTGGGTAGGAAGATGTAGAGCAACACAAACGTGAAGACCAACACGGCGAAGCCCACCACCTCGGCCAGTAGGCGTGCGCCGGGGCGTAGCAAAAGCACATCGGGCAGGTTTTCTACACTGGTGGAGAGAAACACGGTGAAGCCCACCGACACGAAGACCAGTACGGGCAGCAGAAATACCATAGCCGTGTAGTCCACTACCTTTCGCGAGAGGGTGCGGTCGCGTTTCACTTGCCATATCTTGTTGAATGTACTCTCTATGCTGTCGGTGAGGGTGAGCAGACTCCAGAGCAAGATGACGATGCCCACTCCGATAAACACGCCGCTTTTGGTATTGTCCAAGTAGTTGGCCACAAACTCCATCAGCGTGTCAACGGTGGCGGGGTCGGTGGGAAAGGCGTGGCGCATACGTCCCTCAATAAAATCTTGTAAGCCAAATCCTTTGGCAATGGCAAAGATGATAGCGAGGAAAGGCACCACACCGAGCAGTGTGCTGTAGGTCAGAGCCTTTGCACCGGCTCCCATATCTTCTTCAAAGAATAAGCGGAGCGAGCCGCTGAATAGTTGCTTCAGAAAGGCTGCGGTGCGGCGTGGTGAGAGGTGGCTTAGGTCCATATATGTAGGTAAGTGTCCCGAAACGTTGTCTTCTTATGCGGCGACAACAAGGAGTGGGTCGGCACTATGGTAGGGTGGGGTTGCTGTAGGTGGTGCTGGGTACGTGTTCTGAGGTGCAAACGGCTTTGAGTTCGTTGAACACGGCGGGATAGCGTGCCGAGAGGTCGTTGTCCTCGTGGAGGTCGATAGATAGGTCAAAGAGTTTGGCTGTGCCGTTCTGCACCACGAGTTTCCAGTTGCCTTTCCTAACGGCCATCATATTCGTTTCGGGGAACTCCCAGTAGAGGTATTCGTGCTGCTGTTGCTCGCCCTCGCCGGTTAGGGTGGGTAGGATAGAGATGCCGTCAAAATAGTCGTTGGCCAGGCGTGGGTTGCGGTAGCGTGCCTCGTAGTCGCTGATACCCGCAATGTCGCAGAACGTGGGCATAAGGTCGTAGAAGGCAAACATCTGCGTGGATACTTGTCCGGGACGTATCTTGGCAGGCCAGCGCACGATGAAAGGAATGCGTATGCCGCCCTCGTATGTGCTGCGCTTGAGGCCTTGCAGGAGGCGTTCCACATTGAAGAAATCTTGGTCAGCACCGCCTTCGGCGTGTGGGCCGTTGTCGCTGGTGAAGATAAGCACGGTGTTCTCGGCCAAGCCTTTCTCCTCGAGCTTCTGCATAATCTGTCCTACGTAGGCATCTAAGCGTGTCACCATAGCGGCAAACTGCGCGTGGGCGATGTCTGTGGGGTTGTAGCGCGAGGCTTCGTCGCCGCTAAATGATTTTTCTATACAGAAGTGTCCTTTGTAGGCCAGCAGGATAGAGTCCTCGGGCTGTATAAGTTCGGCGTGTGGCAGTGTATAGGTGAAAATGCCGAGGAAGGGTTGGTCGGGTGTGCGCTCGTCCAGCCACTGGAGTGCGGCCTGATGGATGAGGTCGGCACTGTATTGCGTGCGCTTCTTATATGCGTCGCCATACATACCATATTGTGTGTTCTCGGTGAGTTCTATGCGCACCACCTCCTCGTCGCCGGCTTTCTTACTATAGCGATTGAGGAAGTTGGGGAAGTAGCTGTGGGCTTGGAACTGGCAGATGGGGCCGTAGAACTCATCAACACCGCGTTTGTCGGGTGTGGAGTAGGAACCCTCGTAGCCGCCGGCCCATTTGCCAAACATACCAGTAGCGTAGCCGTTGTCGTGGAAGATTTCGGGGATAATGACGTGGGCGGTGTCGTAGGGCTCTTGTCCCACTACGGAGTACTCGTCATTCACTCCGTAGCGCACGGTGCTCACGCCGCGCCAATACTCCTTGTTGCCGCGTACGTGGGTGTGGCCAGTGTGTTGGCCTGTCATAAATGTGGCGCGTGCGGGTGCGCTGACGGGCGAGCCGCTATAGGCCTGTGTGAAACGCATACCCTGTGCGGCAAGGCGGTCGAGGTTCGGCGTGGCGATGTATTGCTGGCCGTAGCAACCGATGTCGGCATAGCCAAGGTCGTCGCACATAATATATAAGATGTTGGGGCGTGTCTGTGCCTGTGCAGCAACGGCTGCGGCGCTGGCCCCGAGGAATGCTAAACGGGAGAGAGTCATTGTTCTTTGGGTTATTGTGGTTTGGAAAAATGGTTTTAATATAGTTGAGGAGGTTGCGCCGTTACTTGTCGGAGCGCAGGCGGCTCGCCTACAGCCCTTTTTCAGAAAAGCCTGACGCAGGGTTTGTTTACTTTACACTGACTTTTGCTGAGCCGCCGCTTTTCTCCGTGAGGGCTTTGACGATGTAGATGCCCGGTGCGAGGTTGGCGGTGGAGAGTGTGTGGCCGTTGGTTTGCGCTACGAGGCATCCCTCGGTGGTGTAGAGGCGCAAGGAGTAAACCTGCCCGGTGGTGTTGACACGTATCTCGCTATTCTCTATGCTTATCTCCACGGCCTCGGCCACGTCGGCAATTTGCGTGCGGTCGATACCGGTAAGCACTGCCTCGCCGTAGGGGTCGGATGGGTCGGCACTGAAGATACCGGTAAGGTTGAGGTTGTGTGTCAGCGTACCGTAGCGATAGTTTTTCGACACGGCGACATAGCGGTTACCCTCTTTCCAGCAAATAAACGTGGCACCGCCGATAGCCGTTGCTTTAACGGTGTCGCCTGCTATCTCTGTGATGCCGCGCGTGGTGTCGTTGGGGTGTACACTAATGGTGAACTCTGACAGCCCATCGTCTTCTATGGTTTGCAATGCAAAGTCAATGCACTGTCCTTGCACCTCGTCGTCGGCATCTGCCATATCGTTGTACGTTAGTCGCACACGCATACGGCTCGCCCCTACTACGGCATCGGCGGGTACGCTGATTTCCTCTATCATAGTGCGGTCGGGCGTAAGGGAATAGGACGTCTCAAATACTCCGTCGCGATTCCAGTCGAAATACACAAAGACACGCTCTCCGCCCGTGGGGTTTTTGCTGAGTTTCAGCGTGAGTTCGCACGAGCGTCCCTTGCGCAGGACGGCTTGGTCGATGACATTGAGTTTGTACCACGTGGTGGGTGCTACTACCTGCGCTGTGCTACTCTTCACTACGCCGCTTTGTGTGCGGATAGGATAGGTGAGGCGGTGGGTGGCGGCATCGCCGGCGAGGGATGCCGAGGCAATATACATACTGTTTGTGAGGACACCGCAGGGTACGTCGTAGATTTGTGCGCTACGCGCGAAGCGGCTACGTGCGGTCTTAAAGGTGAAGAGGCTCTCTCCGCCGGCGTTAAGCCGCTCGTCGGAGTTGTCGGCGGCGGTGAAGTAGTAGGCTGTGGTACTGCCATTTTGCTCTTCCCCCACGACCCATCGGTCGTTGTCGCTCGTGGTTTTTAGTACTTCGCCCGTGGCGGCGTTGACGATTTGATATCCACCATCGACGTTGCTTGTGCCTACGAAATACCAGCTTAGCACGTCGCTCTCGGCGGGCTCTGCGAGGGTGAGGTCGGCGGCGAGGTATTTTTCGCCGCTTACTATGTGATAAAGCACGCCGGGCTTGTCGGATGCCTCGGAGGGTGTGAACGGTTGTACCTCAAAGGTGTAGGATGTTTCTTGAAGGCTCCAGTGTGAGCCGTTGTTGGTGGTGCCGGCACTCCAAATAATGACGTTGTTCGATGCTCCGTCTTTATTTAGTCCGTGGGGCACTGCACTCTGGTCGTTGTAGCCGTCGCAGTCGGTGGAGCTGAGCCACAGATAGCCTGTGTTTGTGCCGCTTTGACACACACCTACGTAGTAAGCCACGGGGGTGGTGCCTGTGTGCATCACACTGGCACTACTGTTTGTGCCGTTGCAACTTTGAATGTAGTTGCCGCTCACTTTGTTGCGAATGTAGTAGGTGCTGGTGGCTTCTGTGGGTATAAACTCCCAGAATTGTCGGCGTGCGTTGTCGAGTGCTCCGACTACAAGTGTGCCGTCTGTTTCTTCGCTCATATACATACCCGCGTATTGCTTAGAAAGGATGGTATAAACCTTTCCTGCCTCGGGCAACGTTTGCGCACCAACTGACAGCGTAGCGAGCGCAAAGAGCGTAACAAAGAGCTTTTTCATATATGTTTTTTTTTGTGTTGAGACTTTATGGGGGCTATGGTTATAGGGTGTTAATGCACCGTGACGCGCCGTGTGAGAGTGGCGTGGAGATAGTCTCGCTGCGGGCTGGTGTCGCTGGCGGTGTTGGCGGTGTATTCTGCTGTGGTGCCGTCGTCAAGGGTGGCGCGTTCGCTGAAGTAGTTCACTTGTCCACTACCGGCGTAGTCGGCTCGGAAAGTAATGGTGTAAGTGCCGGCGTGGGGAAACAAAATGGTGCAGGTGGGGTTCTTACCATCGTACAAGCCTTGTTCGGGGGCTACGGGGGTTAGGCTGACATCTTCTGCGGGAAGTACCTCCCAGGTGTAGATTGTTGTGTTGAGGAGCTTGCCTGCACGGCTCTCTATACACGTCACCTCTACGGGTGTCCCAGCCACAATAGGCTCAGCACTAAACTGCATAGCGGAGAAGCGTGGGCAGTCGCTACGATATTTGCTGTCGTTAGTATGCTCGCTACAGCTGATAAGAAACACACAGAGCAGGAAGAAGAGTGGTAGAGTATGTTTCAAAACGATAATAGGAGTTAGCGTCTTTAATTCGTTTGAGGAGTTTGTTGCTTTCATTCTGTAGGATTTTTTCAAAAGGTTTTTAAGAGGCGATAGAGTTGGTGGACGGGCAGTCCTATCACGTTCCAATAACTGCCGCTGATGCGTTCCACTGCCGCCATACCTATCCATTCTTGTATGCCGTAGGCTCCGGCTTTGTCAAGGGGCTTATATAGGTGGACGTAGTGGGCGATTTCCTCTTCGGTGAGGGGACTGAATGTCACATCGGTGGTTACGGCTATGGTCTCTGTGCGGGTTTGCGTAACGACTGTTACGCCCGTGACTACTTGGTGTGTGCGTCCGGCTAAGCGTTGAAGCATCTGGCAGGCATCGGCTTCGTCGGCGGGTTTGCCGAGTATGTCGTTGCCCAAGCAAACTATCGTGTCGGCGGTGATGATAAGTGTGTCGTCCGTAAGGAGTGGTTTGTATGCTTTTGCTTTATTCCGGCAGATGTGGCGCGCGGTGTCTTCGGGCGAGAGGCCGTCGGGGTGGCTCTCGTCTATGCCGCTAAGCGTCACGACGCGAAAGGGTACGCCGAGTTGTTGAAGCAGTTCGCGCCGGCGGGGTGAGCCGCTGGCTAAAATAATGTCGTATGTGTCAAGGTTGTTGAGCATTGGAGAGGAGTGCTTCACTTCTTATTGGCATTTACCACCCGAAGGCAATTTTGTCGCCCGTCCACTTTCCTTGGGCTTTGAGTACGCGGCTTACAACGTCGCGCACGCAGCCCATCCCGCCGTCAAAGGGACTTACGTAGTGGGCTATTTCCTTTATCTCGTCGGCAGCGTCGGCGGGGCAGCAGGCTAAGCCGCAGCGTGTCATAATTTCGTAGTCGGGAATGTCGTCGCCCATATAAAGCACATCCTCGTCGCGCAGGCCACAAAGATGAAGCCAACGCTCATATACGGGCATTTTCATAGATACGCTCTGATAGACGTGGGTAATTCCTAAGTTGCGATAGCGTTGATACACGGCTGCGCTCTTTCCACCCGTGATAATAGCGATGGGTACGCCTCGGCGCACAGCGAGTTGCAGGGCGTAGCCGTCTTTGATATTGGCGGTGCGCACGGGCTGTGTGTCTATCTCGGGCAATAAGATGGTGTTAGCACTCAGCACGCCATCAACATCAAACGCCATGGCACGCACACGGTCAAAGGCTCGCTCGGGGTCAACGATTGTCTTGGGCATACATACGAGTGGTTTAATGGTTAAAGCTGTAGGATTAGGCGTTGTTACTAAACGACGTTCACTCTTCCGCTCCGTTTCTTATATATATAATCGGAGAGGATTTGATAGATGTTTTGTTCATCTGAGCCTTCCGAGAGCATCGCGGTGTGGCGTTCCATCACGCTCTTGTCGCCGCGAGCGGCGGGGCCTGTTTGCGCCCGCGCGGCACCGTTTTCTAAGAATTTAGATAGCGTCTCGCGAAGTAGTGGTTCAAGCATGTTTCTTTCCACGCCTGCTTGGGATAGTAGTCCTTCGGCAATGCCAAAGAGAGCGTTGGGGAAGTTGCAGGCAAACACAGCGGCAAGGTGCAGGTTGCGTCTGCGTATGCTGTCTAAGCGTTGCACACGTTGCGAGAGGTTGCGCGCCAACAATTCTAATGCCGCCGTGGTGTGTGCGTCAGAGCCTTCAACGAAGAGCGGCACTTGCAGGAAATCCACCTCCCTCCATTTTGAGAGTGTTTGCAGGGGATATACCACGCCGTAGTGTGCCACCAGCCCGTTGAAGATATGAACCGGTACACTCCCAGCGTTATGTACAAAAATCGCCGTAGGCCAGTGCTTGAATATACGCTGGGCTTGCGGCAAAATGGCATCGTCGGCGGTGCAGAAGAATACGATATCGGGCGCGGAGTCTTGGGGAAGTATCGCAGTGCGTGCCTGGCAGGCGGGAAGGAGCGTGTCGGTTGTTTTAAGGTTATTATTTATCTGACGCGCCAACTGCTCGGCGGCTTCCTGGCTACGCGAACAAATGTATGCTACGTGGTAGGACGAACAAGCAAGTGCTAAGGCAAAGTGTGTGGCCACGTTACCTGTGCCAACAATAGCGATATGTATGCTTCTGTTGTGCGACATCGCGGCAAAGATAGCGATTTCCACCACTGCAGCAAGCGCATCTGCCTCGTTTTTTTGTTTTTAGTGCCTTTTCACTGCAAAAGCCATTCGCACAAACCGCTTAAAAGTTTTTTGTGTGTGTTTTTTGTGGTTTGAAGACTATGGATTTCGTATTTTTGCGGGGCAAACTAAAACTCTTTTATCTATGCTTACTCTTATTGCCGACAGCGGCAGCACCAAGACGCAGTGGCGTGTGATAGATGCCAGCGGTACTACCACCCACGATTTTACTACACCAGGACTAAACCCCGCGTTGATGCCTGCCTCGGCGGTGGACTTTGGAATCTCCACCGCTCTTCGCAAACGCCGTATTCAGCCCGGCAGAGTGTTTTACTACGGTGCGGGTTGCACTCCCGAGCGTATCTTTGTAGTCCGCGGTGCACTGTCTCGGCTCTATCCCAAGGCAGAGATTCATGTGGAGAGCGACCTCGTAGCCGCTGTCCGTGCTTTGTGTGCCGACGACGAGGGCATCGTGTGTATCCTCGGCACGGGTATGGCCTCTTGTCTGTGTGGCGGTGGGGAGATAGTGTGCCAGACTCCCTCGCTCGGCTATGTCCTCGGCGATGAAGGTAGCGGAGCTGTCCTCGGGCGCAGAATGGTAAGTGCCATACTCAAAGGAGCTTTGCCCGAGAAGGTATGTCAGGCTTGGAAAGAGGAGTTCGGCCTCTCGGCAGCCGACGTGATAGACCGTGTGTATCGTCAGCCTCAGGCCAATCGCTTCCTTTCTTCGTTTATGCCTTTTGTGGCGCAGCAGCGTAGTGTTCCCGAGGTGAGGGAAATCTTGGTCGATGAGTTTCGGACGTTCTTCCGCCGCAACGTGGTGCCTTACCACCGCCCCGACCTATCTGTTCATTTTGTGGGGAGCGTGGCCACACATTTCCAAGACGAGATTGCCGAGGCCGCTGCTGTCGAGGGCTTCACAATGGGAGCTATTCTGCAAGCCCCGATGGACAAACTTGCCGCCTATCACGCCGCGCGTTAGAGGCAAAACGACATACTTTTCTATCAGACCCGCCCAAAAAGGCGGGTTTTTCTTATTTTCGCGGCGAGATAAAATCACATCCTCCAAGCCTTAAACCTTTTCAATTTCCTATGATTACAGTCAGCAACCTCGCCATTCAGTTTGGCAAGCGCGTGCTCTACAAAGATGTAAACATTAAGTTCACCAGCGGAAACATCTACGGCGTGATAGGTGCCAACGGTGCGGGTAAGTCCACCCTGCTCCGAGCCATCAGCGGCGAGTTGGAACCCACGAAAGGCACTATAGAGATGGGTACGGGCGAACGTCTTAGCGTGCTCTCGCAAGACCACTTTAAGTTCGACAGCGAAACCGTGCTCAACACCGTGCTTATGGGGCACACCGTACTTTGGGACCTTAAGAACGAGCTCGACGTGCTCTATGCCAAGCCCGATTTCAACGATGAAGACGGTATGCGTGTGGCAGAACTCACCGAGCGTTTCACCGACCTCGGCGGCTACGAGGCCGAGAGCGATGCCGCGGAGCTCCTGTCGGGGCTGGGCATTAAGGAACATCTGCACTACAAGCTGATGGGCGAACTCAGCGGAAAGGAGAAGGTGCGTGTCATGCTGGCGCAAGCCCTCTTTGGTAACCCCGATAACTTGTTGCTCGACGAGCCGACCAACGACCTCGACCTTGAGACGGTGGAGTGGCTTGAGGACTACCTCGGCAACTTTGAACACACCGTCCTCGTAGTGAGCCACGACCGCCACTTCTTAGACCAGGTGTGTACCCACACCGTGGACATAGACTTTGGAAAGGTCACAATGTTTGCCGGTAACTACAGCTTCTGGTACGAGAGTTCTCAGCTCGCACTGCGTCAAGCACAAAACCAAAAGCTAAAAGCCGAAGAAAAGAAAAAGCAGCTCGAGGAGTTTATCCGCCGCTTCTCTGCCAATGTGGCTAAGAGCCGCCAGACCACCAGCCGCAAGAAGATGCTTGAGAAACTCAATATAGCAGAGATAAAGCCCAGCACGCGCCGCTATCCGGGCATTATCTTCCAAATGGAGCGCGAGCCGGGCAATCAAATTTTAGAGGTTGACGGTCTTAGTGCTACGGCAGACGATGGCACGGTGCTCTTTCAGAACCTGACGTTCAACGTAGAGAAAGGTGAAAAAGTGGTGTTCCTCTCCCGCGACCCGCGTGCTATGACTGCGCTCTTTGAAATCATCAATGGCAATGCGCAGCCGACAGCCGGTACATACAAGTGGGGCGTCACCATCACCACGGCTTATCTGCCGCTCGACAACACGAGATTCTTTGATTGCGAACTGAACATGCTCGACTGGCTGTCGCAGTTCGGTACGGGCAATGAGGTCTATTTTAAGGCTTTCTTGGGACGTATGCTCTTCAAGGACGAAGACGTACAAAAGAAAGTCGGCATACTTTCGGGTGGCGAGAAGATGCGTTTGATGATTGCGCGAATGCAACTCAAAAATGCCAACTGCTTGATACTCGACACGCCTACAAACCACCTCGATATGGAGAGTATTCAGGCTTTCAACAACAACCTGAAACTCTTCAAAGGAAACATCCTTTTTGCCTCCCACGACCACGAGTTCATCAACACTGTTGCTAACCGCATTATAGAACTTACGCCTAACGGCCACATAGATAAGTTGATGAACTACGAAGACTACATTCGCGATGCCCACATCAAGGAAATCAAGGAGCGGCTGTATGACAACGCCAACGTGTAACCGCCGTTCTTTCTTTCTTCCAATGTGGCTCTTCTTGTGGATAGAAAGAGCCACATCGTTTATCTTTGCCGACGAATGAACCTTTCTCCTTCCATCAGCCTTTTGCAACGTCTCGTGGCTTGCCCCTCGTTTTCGCGCGAGGAACAAGGCACTGCCGATATTCTTTTTGAAGAACTCCAGAAGCGCGGTATTTGCCACGTGAGGCGTAAACATAATAATGTGTATGCGTGTGCCGCAAACTATTCCGCCGCGCATCCCACACTCCTTCTTTGTTCCCACCACGACACCGTGCGTCCCGCCTCGGGCTATACGCGCGACCCCTTTGCGCCTACCATTGTAGGCGACCGTCTCTACGGCCTCGGCGCAAACGATGCCGGGGCGAGCCTGGTGTGCCTCGTAGAAGCCTTTTGTGCTTTGCAGAACGAGCCGCTTGCTGTGAACCTCGTCTTGGCTCTTGTGGGCGAAGAAGAGATAGGCGGTGAGCACGGCGTGCGAGCCTTGCTGCCCGTCCTCGGACAGATAGATATGGCTCTGGTGGGTGAGCCTACCGGTATGCAGGCCGCCGTGGGCGAGCGAGGGCTTGTGGTACTCGACGGCGAGACACGCGGCACGAGCGGCCATGCAGCGCGCGGCGAGGGTATCAACGCCCTCTACCGGGCTATCGATGACGTGAATGTCCTGCGCGAGTTTCGTTTCCCCGCCACGTCGTCGCTCCTCGGCGATATCTCTGTGAATGTGACCGGAATGAAATGCGGCACGCAGCACAACGTGGTGCCCGACGTGTGTCGCTTCCTTGTTGACGTACGCACCACAGACGCTTTTACCAACGAGGAAACCGTAGCACTCCTGCAAGCGGCTGTTCGCTACAGCACCTTAACGCCCCGGAGCTTGTGTCTTCGTGCCTCGGCGATAGACAAGTCGCACCCCCTCGTAGCAGCCGCCGAGCAGGTAGGAGCCGCAACCTTTGTGTCGCCTACGATGAGCGATATGGCACATCTGCCCGTGCCGTCGCTCAAGATGGGACCCGGACAAAGCGCACGCTCCCACACCGCCGACGAGTATGTGTTGCTCAGCGAGATAGCAGCAGGCATAGAAGGCTATCTGAAACTCATAAGGCGTATTAACCGATAACGAACAACGTTAATCAATATCCAATAAATCCTTGGAGAGGAGGCCGCTGCCGCCTCCCTCCTCTTAAAAATTTTTCTGTAATGAAACTCTGGGACAAAGGCTTTGAGCCTAACGAAATAGTGGAACGCTTCACCGTTGGCCGCGACCGCGAGTTGGATATGGCACTCGCTCCCTACGACGTAGAGGGGTCTATGGCACACATCAGGATGTTGGAGTCCATTGGGCTGCTCACCAAAGACGAACTCTCAACGCTGCTCGCGGGGCTGCAGGATATAGCCGACGAAATAGCAGCAGGCCGTTTCGAGATAGAAGAAGGCATAGAAGACGTACACTCCGAGGTGGAAAAACTCCTCACCGAACGCCTCGGCAGTGTGGGAAAGAAGATACATGCCGGCCGCTCGCGCAACGACCAGGTGCTCGTTGACCTAAAACTTTTCTACCGTGAGCGTTTGCGTCAGATAGCCGAGCAGATAGGCCACGTGTTCGACGTGCTCCTCTCGCTCTCCGACCGCTACCAAAACATTCTTATGCCCGGCTATACACATATGCAGGTGGCTATGCCGAGCAGCTTCGGTCTTTGGTTCGGGGCGTATGCCGAAACGCTTATCGACGACCTCCGCGTCGTGGCTGCCGCCTACGACACTGCCGACCAAAACCCGCTCGGGTCGGCGGCCGGCTACGGCAGCTCGTTTCCCTTGAAGCGCACAATGACCACTCAGCTCTTGCAGTTTCAGACGCTCCACTATAATGTTTGCTCCGCTCAAATGGGGCGTGGAAAGACAGAACGCGCCCTGGCCTACGCACTCAACGCCGTGGCCTCCACAATAGGGCGGCTGGCAATGGACGTGTGTCTGTTTATGAGCCAGAATTTCGCCTTTTTCTCCCTCCCCGATGAGTTTACCACTGGCAGCAGCATTATGCCGCACAAGAAAAATCCGGACATCTTTGAGGTGATGCGTGCAAAGTGCAACCGTTTGCAGAGCATAGTGGGCGAGGTGTCGCTCCTAACTACCAACCTGCCGCTCGGCTACCAGCGCGACCTACAACTACTCAAAGACATTACGTTTCCCGCTCTTGACGAGATGGACGAGGTGCTTTCCACGCTCGCTTTTATCCTGCCCTATCTGCGTGTGAACGAACATATCCTCGACGATGCGCGCTACAACTACCTCTTCACCGTGGAAGACGTAAACCGCCTCGTACTCTCGGGCAAGCCCTTCCGTGAGGCATATCGCGAGGTGGGGATGCAGGTGCAACGCGGCGAATACCAGCCCAACAAGACCGTACACCATACCCACGAGGGAAGCATAGGCAATCTCTGTAACGCCGAAATTCGCGCGAAGATGCAAGCAGTGTTACAGCATTTCCCCTCGGGGCAATAAAAGCTCCTAATCATTAATCTCTTTTCTCCTTTCCTACAACTATGCTTACTATTGGCGATAAAGCACCCGACGTATTGGGTAGCGACGAAAGCGGGCGCGAGGTGCGCCTCAGCGATTTCCGAGGCCGCAGAGTGGCTTTGTATTTCTATCCTAAGGACAACACCAGCGGTTGCACCGCCGAGGCCTGTAGCCTGCGCGACCACCGCGATGACCTGCGCCAGGCGGGTTATGAGGTAGTGGGTGTCAGCGTGCAGGACGCGGCTTCTCACCGTAAGTTTATTGACAAGCACGCGCTAAACTTCCCCCTTATCGCCGACACCGACCATCGCCTCGTTGAGGCTTTCGGCGTGTGGCAAGAAAAGTCGCTCTACGGGCGGAAATTTATGGGCATCGTGCGCACCACCTTCCTTATAGATGAAACAGGCACGATAACCCACGTGTTTGGCTCCAAACAAATAAAAACCAAAATCCACGCCGAGCAATTGCTTGATGCGATAAAGTAAAGCCCGGTTTAGAAACCTTTTCTAAATAGCAGGCTGCAATAAATCGGCAACGGGGCGTAAACATTAAAGAACGGGATGTGTATCCCTGCTTTACCACGCCCGAAAAACACGGTCGGACTATGAAAAAACATAGTCCGACTAATTTTATACTATTGCTGTCAGCAGAAACGTGCCGCCGCATCAAACTTTCGCCAGCAAAGTATCGGAGCGCACGCGAGCCGCGAGCCAGACGATGCCCGCGAGCCGCGTGTGTGCCGACAGGCATTTCGCCTGCAAAATGATGTACGCGAGCCGCCCGCGCTCACAGAAGGCTGCGCCGCGTGTGCTACACTACGGCACGGATAGGCTTACATTATTTCCGAAACTGGAAGACTTTTAATTGAGGTGGGAGTAATTTTTTCTTTCCTCGGATGAATTCTATAAAGTGTGACTATATTTTGGCTCAGCGGATTTCCCCAGTTGATAAAGCCTGGGCTAATTAAGAATAAAGTGTA
>ERZ842401.1534-NODE-1534-length-32846-cov-5.315117_pt1 | contig 32846 bp, 24 predicted proteins | sample MGYA00521270_ERZ842401 | MGnify/ENA primary metagenome ERZ842401 (study PRJEB31892, sample SAMEA3878208) | bioreactor metagenome | biome: Moose rumen | place: Sweden | collected 2011-10 | study: EMG produced TPA metagenomics assembly of the PRJEB12797 data set...
TTTCCCAAATACTTTAATTCTTTCTTGAATAATGAAAGAGTCTTAGGTCCAATATCTAATCCCATTCTATCAGCTGGAATTTCATTTGATGGAACAGCTTTACTTCTTGCATTTTCAGCGAATTTTTTAGCTACAACAGTATCTACAGGAAGAATAATCTTACCATTAGCTTTTTCTAATAATCCTTTAGCATAATCTACAAAGTCAAGTTCACATTTACTTGTTCCAACTTCATAACCAAGAGCTTTAAAGAATGTGTATGCCATTGCACCACAAATTAAAATCTTATCAGCTTTTTTGATTAAGTTTTCAATAACAGAGATCTTATCAGAAACTTTAGCTCCACCTAATATAGCTACAAATGGTCTATCAGGATTATCTACAGCACCACCGATAAAATCAATTTCTTTTTCCATTAAGAATCCCGCTACAACAACATCTTTGTTTGCGGCTATACCAGCATTAGAAGCATGGGCTCTATGAGCAGTGCCAAAAGCATCGTTAACAAATATATCACCAAGTGATGCCCAGTATTTACCTAATTCAGGATCATTCTTAGACTCTTTCTTACCATCAACATCTTCAAATCTTGTATTTTCAAACATAACAACATCGCGTGGTTTCATTTCTTTAACAGCTTTTTCAAGTTTTTCGCCGCGAGTTTCAGGGATAAATGTTACATCTTGTTTTAATAATTCTGAAAGTCTTTTTGCAACTGGAGCTAGACTATTTTTAGCTTTATCAGCTTCTTCCTTTACTCTTCCAAGGTGTGAGAATAATACTAATTTTGCATCATGATCTAAAGCATATTGAATTGTAGGTAAAGCTTGGACAATACGATTTTCATCAGTAATAACTCCATCTTTCATTGGAACGTTAAAGTCTACTCTCATTAAAACGACTTTATTCGCTAAGTCGACATCTCTAATAGTTTTTTTGTTCATAATATAATCACCCTTTCAAACAAAAAATTCTTTAATGTATTATTATTTTTTAATACCATACATTTATTATTATAGCATAATTTTTATAAAATGTATAGTTTAATTTATAATTATATAACAAAATAAAGGAAGGTGTTACCTTCCCTTATATAAATCATAATTTAATATAATAAATTATCTTCTAATTCTTAATTCAGTTTCTGGGTCAAAGAAATGACATTTATCCATATTGAAGCATAATTCAACTTCATCATTCATATGTAAGTCAACTCTTGCATCGACTTTTGCAACAACATTTTGCCCATTCATAACCGCATAGATATTTGTTTCAGCACCTAATAATTCTGATACGTCAACTTTAAGAGTTACTTTTGATTCTTTATATTTTTCAAATAATTCAGGTGTATCATGAATGTCTTCTGGACGAATTCCTAAAATTAATGGTTTCTCAATGTAGTTTTGTGAATCTAATAATTTGAATTTATTCTCAGGAATTTTTAATTTAGAAACACCTAATTTATGATCTCCCACAACAAACCAACCATCTTCAGTTGCTTGTCCTTCGATAAAGTTCATAGGTGGAGTTCCAATAAATCCACCAACGAAGATATTATTAGGGTTATCATAAATGTCTTTTGGTGTACCAACTTGTTGGATATAACCATCTTTCATAACAACGATTCTTGATGCCATTGTCATGGCTTCGATTTGGTCATGTGTTACATAGATAGTAGTAATACCTAATCTTTCAGTAATCTTGATGATTTCTGATCTCATTTGTACACGTAGTTTAGCATCCAAGTTAGATAGTGGTTCGTCCATTAAGAATACTTTTGCATCACGTACGATAGCTCTACCTAAGGCAACACGTTGTTTTTGACCACCTGACAATGCTCTAGGACGACGATCTAAGTATGGTTTTAATCCTAAAATCTCAGCTGCATTATTAACACGACGATCTATTTCATCACGTGCAAATTTTCTTAATTTTAAACCAAATGCCATGTTATCGTAAACAGTCATATGAGGATACAAAGCATAACTTTGGAAAACCATGGCAATGTTTCTATCTTTTGGAGCAACGTCATTAACGATTTCATCATCAATTCTTAATTCGCCAGAAGTAATTTCTTCTAAACCTGCAACCATTCTTAATGTAGTTGTTTTTCCACATCCAGAAGGACCAACAAATACGATAAATTCCTTATCTTTAATTTTTAAGTTAAAGTCAACAACGGCATGAACATTGCCATCATAAACTTTGTTAATGTTAGTTAGTGTAACAGTAGCCATTTAAAAATTCTCCTTTTTTTAATTTTATACCTTATTATATTCTAATTTATTATTTAAAACAATGTGCAACTTGCACAAAAAAAGCAAGATTAACATCTTGCCTTAATTAATTTGTATTAAAATTAGCATCGCAATAGCATCATGGAATTTTTGAAGTTTTAATGATGTATCGTTTTCTATACTCTCAAGTTTTTTATTGATTGTATTTCGATGCATGTATAGATTATTTGCAGCCTTTGATACATTTAAATCATTATCAAATAATCCTTTCACAAAATTTAAAAAATATTGATCATCTTTATATTTATCTAAAACTATTTGCTTAAGCAACTTTAATTCTTTCTCATCATGAACACGAATAATAATATCTTTTACTTTATAATAAGAATCATTCTCATTTTCTAAATATTTATAATATAAAGTTAATATATCATTAATATAAAATGCATTTTCTTTTCGTATTTTAAATCCTTCGAAAAACTTAAATGATGTGCCTAAATCAAAACTAACGGAATCATAATAATCGATAAATTTTATTGTATCTTCTTTGGCATTATAAATAAATAGATAACCATTATTTATTTCTATGCATTTAATATTATTAATTAATCCATCAAAAAAACTTAGCAAAATATCTTTATCTATTTTGTCATTCGATGTTATGATAATAAATTTAAAATCATAATTAATATTAAGATTATTTTGATTTAGATTTGTTTCCATAATGTTACCTATTTATATTATGATTGTGGAAGTATATAGTTTAGCATAATAACCATTGTTATTTACCAACTGTTCATGTGTTCCACGTTCTATTATTCCATCTTTCCCTATAACAATTATTTCATCAGAATTCTGGATTGTGGACAAGCGGTGAGCAATAACAATTGTAGTTTTACCAATAGCCAAGTCATCAAATGACTTTTGAACAAGTATTTCAGTGATATTATCAAGAGATGATGTTGCTTCATCTAATATTAATATTTTTGGATTCTTAAGTATTAAACGAGCAATAGCAATTCTTTGCTTCTGACCACCGCTTAATTTAATTCCTCTTTCGCCAGTTATTGTATTATAACCATTCTCTAGACTCATTATAAAATCATGAATTTGAGCTTTTTTAGCAGCATTAATTACTTCATCAATTGAAGCATCTGGCTTTCCATATAATATATTATCTTTAATTGTTCCGTAGAAAATAAACACATCTTGCTCAACGTGACCAATTGCATCTCTTAAGTTATCCAAATTATAATCCTTAACATTTATTCCATCTACAAGAATCTCTCCATTATCCACGTCATAAAACCTTGGAATCAATTTTGATATTGTAGTCTTCCCGACTCCTGTTTCACCAACAATAGCCACTTTTTTGCCATGAGGAATATCTAATGTAAAATTTGATAAAACGTATTTGTTTTCATCATGAAAATAACTAAATGATACATTTTTAAATGATACATCTCCAATAAATTCTTCTTTCTTAACACCATCATTATTCACAATCTTTTCTTCAGTATCCATTATTACATAGAATTTTTCAATGCCAGAAAATCCTTGTTGAATCTGTTCCATAGAACTTGTAATTCTACTTATTGGTTTAATTAAGAAATTAATATATAGAAAGTAAACAGTTAAATCAACGTATGTTACATTCCACCCTTTGATAACAAATAATCCACCAAATACTAGTAAAGCAAGATTAGTTAAATTTAGAAAGAAATCATTTCCTGAACCAAATAATCCTATTTCTTTAAAAACACCGCTTCGTGCTTGTTTATATTCGTCGTTGATTTCTTTAAACTTTTTATCTTCATAATCTTCATTATTAAAAGCTTTTGTTAGTCTAATACCACTTATTGAACTTTCAACACGAGCATTAAGTTCACTTTGAGCATTTCGTGCCTTTCTAAAAGCTCCTAACATTTTTCTTCGACGAGTAATTGAATAAGTAACAAGCATTCCCAAAAAAACAAAAACAATTAATGTTAAGTAAATATTACATGTTAATAAAAGGTAAACAAAACTACCAATTAGCATTATTCCCGAAATAAATATGTCTTCAGGAGCATGGTGACTCATTTCAGAAACATCATGTAAATGTGTTGTAACATTGCTTAATAAGTCTCCTGTTTTTTTATCATCAAAAAATTGATAATCAAGTTTTTGATATTTATGGAATAAATCACGTCGCATGTCTGTTTCAATTCTTATGCCCATTACATGACCATAATATCCAATAAAATAATTAAGTAAAAATCTAAATCCATAAAGAACAAAAAGCGAACACCCTATAATAATTATTGCTTTTAATGCTTCGTTTGGTATATATTCATTTAATGTTTTACGAGTTATTATTGGAAAAATTAAATCGATTGCTGAAACAAAAAAAGCACAAATCATATCAAATATAAACAATTTTAGATGAGGCTTATAATACTTTATGAATCTTTTAACCATTTTATAAACTAACCTTTATAATTTTTTTTAATCTTTTGCTAATATCGACCCTTGATAGCATAATAATTCTTCTACATGTAAGACATTCTAATTTACAATCAACTCCGTATCTAATGACTTTCCATTCGTTTCCACCACACGGATGATTCTTCTTAAAAACTAAAATATCATTTTCTTTATAATCATTATTTATCGCCATCATGAACAACAATTTGATTGAATGGAATTTCAATTCCATTTTCATCAAATAAACCTTTTATGTATTTTCTTAATTCCCTTAATACTGCATAGTGCTTTTCACTTTCAGTTTTAACCGTAAGCATTATTTCAATACCACTTGAACCTAAATCAGTTACACCTAAAACAGATGGTCCATCTATTATTTGTGGGAATTCTTTATTTATATTTTTAATATTATCCTTTAATAGATTAATAACGTTATCAAGATTTTCCTTATAAGCAACATTAATAGAAATAACTCCTAATGTTGGATGCAATGAGAAGTTAGTTACTTCTAATACTTCACTATTTGTTATAACCTTTACTTCGTTTTTCCAACTAATAAGCTTTGTGCTACGTAAACTAATATCTACAACTTTACCCTTAAAACCATTTATTTCCACAATATCATCAATATCATAATAATTTTCAAAAACTATAAATAAACCATTAATAATATCGCCAATAATTTTTTGTGCGCCTAATGAAATTGCTAGAGTAACAATCCCAGCACCAACCAAAAGAGATGTAACATTAACTCCCCAAATACTTAAAATTATTAATACTCCAATAATTAAAACAATGTATTTAATTATTGAATTAATCATAATTGATAGCGTAACAGCTCTTTTTCTTTTACCAGTATTCCTTTTAATGTATCTATTTTTTATTATTGTTGCTATAAAAATTATAAGAATACAAATTATTATGATTATAAATGAAGAAATAAATTTTTGTGATTGATCTTTAAACAGAGACCAAATTTTATCAAAAAATTCATTTGCTAAAAACATTTTAAACACACCTTTCTAATATTTCTTTTGCTAAAGAAATATATTCTTTACTGCCACGGGATTTTTCATCATATTCAATTACACTTTGTCCATACATCGGTGCTTCTTGAAAATTAACTGATCTATTAATTATCGTATTAAATATCCTTAATGGGAATAACTCTTTTACTTTATTTATAATTGTTTCGCCTATATTACTTCTTTTATCAAGCTTAGTAAATAATATTCCTTCCACAATCAAATTAAGTGAATCATTGTTTTTTATCTTCTGCACTTGATTGATTTTATTAACCATTTGTGTTAATGAATCATAAGCGAAATAATCACATTCAACCGGGATAATCACTGAATCACTAGCATATAATGCATTATTAACTATAACTCCTAATGATGGTGGACAATCGATTAATACATAATCATAATTCTCTTTGAAATCATTAATTTTTAATGCCAGTATTTTATCTTTATTTTCATCATCACGCAAATTTTCTTCAATAGACGTCATATCAAATGATGATGGTATAATATTAACATATTCAAGATTTGTTAAATAAGTGCATTCCTTTGGTTCACAATTAGAATTTAATAAATCAAACGATGTTTTGTTTATTAATTCTCTTTGTAATCCTAATCCTAAAGACGCATTTGTTTGTTCATCTAAATCAATAATTAATACTTTTTTATTTAATTTTGCAAGTGCTGCGCTTAAATTAATGACAGTTGTTGTTTTACCAACACCACCTTTTTGATTGGCTATTGAAATAACGTATCCCATGTTAAATTCCTTTCACTATAATGGATTATTTTTTATAATCGAATATCTTCGAGGATATTTCAAATCAGTTTTATTATTTTTATTAATTACTATTAATATGCGTTTTCCCATATTATCAGGTAATTCGTATTCATGTATCTTTTCCAGATTACAATTTAACGTTTTTAAAGCTTTTTTACTTTCTTCTAATTCTTCAATACCCTTATCACCTTTATACAATACTATTTTACCATTAACTTTTGTTAGTGGCACAAGTAGTTCCAGAAGAATTGGTATTGATGCAACAGCTCGAGCACAAGTGACATCAAAAAATTCTCGACATTCTTTAACATTTTCAGCTCGATCATTTATTAATTTTATATCTTTTAAGTTTAATAAATTTATTAAATTGTTTAAAAATCTTACTCTTTTTTGTGTGGGTTCAATTATAGTTAATGATATTTGTTCGTGTTCTATTTTTATTGGTATACCAGGAAATCCCGCACCACTTCCAACATCACACACTGATATTTTTTTATTTAGATTAATTACCTCTTCCATTGATAATGAATCAATAAAATGTTTATTGTAAACTTCGTCATATTTTACAATTGATGTTAAATTATATTTTTCGTTTTCAGTTGTTAAATATTCAAAATATTTATCAAATAATTCTTTATTTTTTATCATTTTGCTTATAACTTTCTAAATAAACTAATATCATTGATATATCACTAGGATTAACACCGCTAATTCTAGATGCTTGTGCAAGAGTTGAAGGTCTAACTTTATTTAATTTTTCTTTTGCTTCTGATGCTAAATTACGTACATTATCGTAGTTTATATCGCTAGGTATTTTTCGACTTTCCATTAATTTCATTTTATTTGCAAATTTATATTCTTTAGCTATATAACCTTCATATTTGATTTCAATTAAAGCTTGATCTAATACTTCAATAGAATAATCAATCCTTTTACCTGTGTATTCTTTAACATCATCAAAATTAGTTTCTGGTCTTTTTAATAAATCATAGGCACTAATTTTTTCATTAATTATATCTTTATTTACACTAGTTAGATATTTATTAAAACTTTCTTTTGGATTAATTTTAATTTCCCTTAATTCGTTCTTAATCTGTTCAATATTATTGCGTTTTTCTAAAAACTTAATATATCTATCTTCTTTAATTAATCCTAACTCGTACCCATATTTTAATAAACGTTCTGATGCGTTATCATGTCTTAATAGGAGTCTGAATTCAGCTCTAGATGTCAATAATCTATAAGGATCATTTACACCTTTTGTAATTAAATCATCAATTAATACGCCAGTATAGGCTTCATCTCTATTTAAAATAAATGGTTCCTTGTTTAATAATTTTAAATGAGCATTAATTCCTGCCATTAATCCTTGACATGCTGCTTCTTCATATCCACTTGTACCATTCACTTGTCCCGCAAAAAATAAATTGTTAATCTTTTTTGTTTCTAAATTGGCTTTTAATTCTAATGGATTAATTGCATCATATTCTATAGCATAAGCATATTTTGCAATTTCAGCATGTTCAAGACCTGGTAATGAGTGTATCATTAACTCTTGCACATCTTTAGGCATCGATGTGGAAAAGCCTTGAACATAAGTTTCATCAATATATTCACTTTCAGGTTCCAAAAATACTTGATGAGATTCTTTTTCACTAAACCTTACAATTTTATCTTCAATTGATGGACAATATCTTGGGCCAACCCCTTCCACAATTCCACCGTACATACTAGATTTATCAAGATTTTCCAATATTATTCTTTTCGTTTCACTTGTAGTCCTCGTTAGATAACAAGGCACTTGTTTTTCAAATGGTCTAATTAACTTTGTTTCATCACTAAAATGATATTCTTCTTCATCTCCAAGTTCTAATTTTGTTTTCGAAAAATCTATTGTATTTGTTTTAATTCTTGGAGGAGTTCCAGTTTTTAATCTTATTAGTTCTAATCCTAAATTCTTTAAACACTTTGATAATTCGCTAGTTGTTTTTTCATTATCAGGTCCACTCTGCCAAAATTCATGTCCGCGCAATACACGTGAATCAAGATATGTCCCACTTGCAATAATTATTGCTTTACAAGGAATAGTTTTTTCATCAGTAATAATTCCTGTGGCACATCCATCTTTAGTTACAATTCCTTTTACAAGAGTTTCTAATACATCTAGATTAGGAGTATTAAATATAATATTACGCATATATTCAGGATATTTAACTTTATCGCTTTGAGCTCGAAGAGCTCTAACAGCTGGGCCTTTAGAACTATTAAGCATTTTAATTTGAAGCAGAGTTGCATCGGCAGCTTTACCCATTTCTCCACCTAAAGCATCTATTTCTCGAACCAATATTCCCTTTGCGGGGCCACCAATAGACGGATTACAAGGCATATTTGCAATTCTCATTATGTTCCCAACAACCATTAATGTTTTATTATTTAATCGAGCGCTTGCAAGGCTTGCTTCAACCCCTGCATGTCCGCCTCCTATTACTATAATATCATACATAATAAATCACCTAACTTTTATTATTATACCATTTATCTATTTATTTTTAAATATTTTTTTAAAATTGTATTTACACATTTTTAAAGGGCGCCATAATAGGCACCCATTTTATCTTTCATAATTTGCTTTAATAAATGAAATAATATCTTCTCCACTTTCGATATAATAGCTAACTTTTATATCTTCTTCCATTATAACCTTAATTAAAGCACTTGCTTTTGGAATATAAAGATTATCAATATTACTAACTCCATTTACAAAGAATCTACCAGTTTCACTTTGCCCATCTTCGCCAGTATATGATCTTTTTATCATTTTATTATCACTATTTTCTAAATCAATTAAATATACACTAATGTCTTCTTTAAAGTTTAAAAGATTTAGATATTTCATTAATTCATTATAATAATATAAATCATTTTTAATAAAACAAATATAATATTCATCTTCATTTACAGAATATATATCACTTGCCATTATTTCCTCAAGAATTATTATTTCTTTATATTGAGCTACAACCTTATAATCTTTTTCTTCAACTTTAGTAACAATATCACCATCTTCATACCATCCAACAAAAACAAATCCATCTTTTTGGGGAATAGGTAAGTTAATTTCTTGCCATGGATAAAAAATGGTCACTGGATCACTTTCAAAATATCCGCCATTTAAATCGTATTCTATTTGATATTCTTGCTTTGTTATTACACCATTCTCATTATAAACTAAACCTTTTTCAATTTCTGTTATAACATTAGTGGCTCCACTTGTTATAAATGTGGCAATAGCACTAGATTCCAAGCGATCAATTCTTATTAAGGCTGGTGTAGATGCAATATACATATCACTTATATCAGTTGCACCAGTTACTTTATAAGTTCCTTCTGATCCTTCGCCATCACTTCCAGTGTATGTTCTAAATATCGAAGCCTTAACTCCATCTTTTGTTAAATTAAGAGGATATACTTTTATTGATTCTGAATAATTAGATAGTTCTATTTTGTATAAATAGGCTTTTACTCTTTCACTTATTTTTTCACACCAACTACATCCATCTCGATAAATATAGACATAATATGAATTCCCGATTTGAGTAAATATTTGATTTTCATCAATTGAATCATAATCTTTATTTATTTCCCATAGAGCACTTAATTCGTAGTCTTTTCTTTCAATTCTTTCAACAATCTTTAACCCGTCTGTCCACCCTAAAAAGATAAATCCATCTTTTTTAGGAGTAGGTAATATGACGCTTTCTGGATCTTTAAAATATATTATCTCACTAGATTCAATGCTACCACCATTTGTATTCAAACAAATAGTATATGTAACATCATTACTAGTAGTAGCATTATAAGATAAACCATTGTTTATTTCATTTAAAACTTTAGTAGCACCAACAGCCAATAAACTTGCTTCTTTTATTCCATTATTTTCTTTTATTTCAATCAATGTAGGGGTAGATGATATGCACATTTCATCAATCGTTGTTAAGCCATTAACTTTATATGTACCATCATTATCACCGTTTTCTCCATCATAAGATTTAAATATACTAGCTTTTGTTCCATTTTCTGTAAGATTAACTACATATAATTTTTTAGAACTTGCAAACTGTGGCAAACTAATTTTATATAAATATGAAAGAACACCATTTTTTATTTTATTGCACCATGTACAACCATCTCGGTAAAAGTAAATCAAGTATTCACTTTCTTTTTGACTAAATATTTCTTCGTAATTTATAGTATTATATTCAAACTCTTCCACAAACAATGCCTTTAAATTATAATCTCTTCCAGCTAATTCAAGAATAAACTTGTTTTCATTCTCATTATTCAAGTCAACCCAACCAATAAATACCATTCCTTCTTTTTCTGGATTAGGCAGTTTATAGTTATCACTGACTTTAAATTCGTTAGGTAATTCTTCTTCTAAATATCCACCATCCAAATCAAAAGTTATATTATAAATGGCCTCATCTTTTTTCACGCATGAAAAAAGAAAGAACGAGATTATAAAAATATAAAAAATATAAATTGTTCTTTTCATAATAACCACCACCAATAATTATTATCATTTTACTACTATTATTATTTAAATTAAACATAATTTTATAAAATAGTAATTAAATTGAGTTTTTTGATATAAAATTTGCCCTCAAATTGATTTTATTACTTTTAATTAGTAATTAAATGTCTCCCAATTTACTTTTAAAATAAAGCAAATTTTGGCTAACAATTAAATTCAATATTTTTAGCTATGAGTTCGGCCTGACCTTTCATAAAAATGTCGGAATTTTCATCAATACTAATTGTTAATTCACCATATTCAAGTTTGATTTTTACTTCTTTGTTTACTAAACCTTCTTTATAAAAAGTAGCAAACGTTGCAGTGCTTCCGCTACCACAAGCTTTAGTGAATCCGACACCTCTTTCATAGGTCTTAATTTCGATTAAATCTCTATTAATTATTTTTGCGAAATTAACATTAATTTTTCGAGTAAACAAAGGATAATTACATAAATAGTTTCCTTCTTCTTCACTAACATCAATATTATTTACGTTACAAATTAAATGGTCAACAGTCATAAAGCAACTTGTACAAACGAATTCTTTTTCTTTATAGTTTATAACTTGTTTATTATATTCTCCATCTAACATAATCCCACAAGCTTTTGCATTAAAATCAGGCTTCCCCATGTTTACTTTATATAATCCATTTTCAAAGTATACAGTACGAACGCCAGATAATGTTTTAATTAATAAAACTCCCTCTTTAAATTCGTCTAATTTCTCATCAATAATAAATTTTGAAAGGCATCGTATTCCATTCCCACACATTAATCCTCTTGATCCATCGGCGTTGTAAAACACCATTTCTATAATGCTACCTTTTTTAGCTAAAATTAATCCATCAGCACCAAGTCCTGTATGTCTATTGCAAACCTTTTTGGCTAGTTCACTATAATTAACATTATCATTATATTCACCAATTATAAAGTCGTTCCCACAACCATGATATTTACTAAATTTCATAATTTCACCTAATCATTTTATTAATATTTTCTAAATATTGGTTCATGATATATAGCCAACTTCGATCAAGTTTTGTTTTCTTTATTTTAATAATAAAGTGTTTCTCTTTAAACTCGATTATTATTCTATCGCTTAACCTATAACCATTCATAAACACATCTTCAGGATTAAGTTTCGATGATAAATCAACAGGGAACATAATGTTTGCAAAATTTTCACCATCTTGAACCTTTTGAACACCAATTTTTCTTAATTGTGATTCTAAATATCTTTCTTCAATATAATCTAAAACTGTTTCACTAAGCTTGCCAAATCTATTTGTTAATATAGAAATTGTATTTACTTTATCCTCATATGTTTCGATAGCATTAATTTCTTTATGAATATAAATTATTATACTATCGTCCGAAACATAATCACGAGAAACATGCTTTGATACATCAATTCTATAATTAGCTTTTGGTTCTTCTTTAATGCCTTTTGCTTTATTTACTGCTTCATTAAGAAGTTTCATATACATATCAATACCTAAAGAATTGATAAAACCTGATTGTTCCCGACCCAAAATATCTCCAGCCCCACGGATTGCCAAATCACGAACAGCTATTTTATAACCGCTTCCTATTTTTGTGAATTCTTTAATAGCTTGTAGTCTTTTTTCGGCTGAACCTGTTAATGTTTTATCTACTTGATAAGTAAAATAAGCATACGCTATTCTATCAGTTCTACCTACACGTCCACGGATTTGGTACATTTGTGCTAATCCAAGACGATATGCTTCTTCCACAATCAAGGTATTAGAATTAGGAATATCAATACCAGTTTCAATAATTGTAGTGCAAATCAAAACATTATATTTTCCGTCGATATAATCACTAATCGTATCTTCAAGTTCCTCACGGCTCATTTTTCCGTGCCCAACACATATTTTTGCTTCTGGAACAAGTTTTTGAACTCTTTTAGCGACTACATAAATATCACTAATTCGATTATGTAAATAAAATACTTGTCCACCTCTACTAATTTCCCGATATATTGCTTCTTTTATGATTGCATCACTATATTCTACTACATAAGTTTGAATAGGATAACGATCTTTAGGTGGCGTTTCTAACAAACTCAATTGTCTAATTCCACTTACTGCCATTTGTAAAGTTCTTGGAATTGGTGTTGCGGTCAAGGTTAAAACGTTTATATTATTTTTTAACTGCTTAATCTTTTCTTTATGTACAACACCAAATCTTTGTTCTTCATCAATTATTAATAAGCCCAAATCTTTATACCTAATTTCATCATTAAGTAATCGATGTGTACCAATAACAATATCAATTTTTCCTGCTTTCAAATCAGAAATAATTTCTCTTTGTTTGCTTGGTTCAACTAAACGATTTAATAATTCAAGCTTTATTCCATATTTTGCAAATCTATCTTTAAATGAATAATAATGTTGGCGAGAAAGAATTGTTGTTGGGCACATAAAAGCAACTTGCTTTCCCTCATAAACAGTTTTAAAAGCAGCGCGCATCGCTATTTCAGTTTTGCCAAACCCAACGTCCCCACAAACCAATCTATCAATAAGAACACCTTTTTCCATGTCGTTCTTAATTTCTTCGACTATCTTAATTTGGTCTTTTGTTTCCTCAAATTCAAAGTCATCTTCAAAATCTTTTTGAAATTCAGAATCACTTTGATAAGTATAACCATTCATATTTGCTCTAGCCACTTGTAATTCAATTAGTTCTTTAGCTATACTTTCAAGTTGACTTCTAACGGCGTTTTTTTTCTTTTCCCATTCATTAGTTCCAATTTTCGTTAATTTTGGTACAACGCCTTCTGAACCAATATATTTTTCTAAAGAATTAATTTTATCAACAGGTATAAGCAAATTCATATTATCATATTGAATTTGTAAATAATCGTTGATTATCCCACTAAATTCGGCAGTTTTAATTCCTAAATATTTACCAATTCCATAATCGTAATGAACAACATAGTCGCCTTCTTTTAAGTCATCTTTTGAATTTATTGCCAAACTAGTCTCTTTAACACTACGATATTTAACTTTTTTATTTTTTAATCGCTTGAATATTTCATTTTTACTTAGACAAATATATTCATTTCGAATTCCATAACCAATAGCATTAGAACATAAAATAATGTTAACACCATTTGGTTTAATATTATAAAAATCATCAACTATTTTATATTCTATATTATTATCATCAAATAATTGTCTTATTATTTCAACTTCATTTACATCATTTAAGCAAATATAAATAAGTTCACTTCTTGTTTTAATATCATTAACTAACTCTTTAAAATCGTTTTGATAATCAATTACTTTAAATCCATTAAATTCATATAGTCCTAATAATTCTATTTGCCCAATAGCTCTTTTACTACTAGATGTATAAATGCATCTTTTAAATATTGATATAACATCGTAATAATCATAAGAAAAATTAAGTTTAATTTTCTTTAAATTAAATTTGTTTACTTTAAATTCATTAATTTCTTTTTGTAAAGCAAGAAAACTTGTATCAATATCCTTAGGTTCATTAATAAACGCTATATATTTACTTTCAAAATATTCCAAAAATGAAGTGTTTGCTTCATCAATATAATCAATATATTTGCTTAATTTATCAATAAAACCACTTTCTTTTACATCAGAAAAGTCATATTTAATATAATCATTATCCTCAATTTTTATAAGCCTTTCTTCTAGCTCATCAATTGATTCTTCGATAATTAATTCATTTAATGGCAATACATTTATTTCATTAATCGCTTCCCCAAAAGATAACTGCGTTTCACAGTTAAAATACTTGATTGATTCTATAGTATCAAAATCTAGATTAATTCTAATAGGATTATCAAGGCATGTTGGGAAAATATCAATTACTTCACCTCGAACACTAAATTCACCTATATTATATGTTGCATCAACTCTATTATATCCTATTTTTACAAGTTTATTAATAATATCCTTAACATCAATTTCTTTATTTATTTTTATGTTTATAATGTTTTTAATAAACTTTTCTTTAGAAATAATTGGTTTAGTAATCGCACTAACATGGGTTACAATAACCTTGTTATTATTTTCAATAATATTTTTAAGTGTTATCAATCTTTCTTGTTTTAGTTCATTGCTTATAACAATTGCTTCTGTCGCCATAAAATCATCTATAGCATAGAGATTCACATGTTCATAACCTAGAATGTCACAAAAAGTATCATATGCTTGATTTGCATGAAATGCATTGTCACAAACATATACAATTGTTTCATTATTTATAGAATACAGTGTGGACGCCAATAAAATGGTATGATTGAAGGTCATACCATTGCAATAAATGTTATATTTCTCATTTTTTGATTTTGTTATTACATCATTAACAACTTTACTTTTCTTAAAAAGACTTAATATGTTATTAACTTGCATTGCTATTATACTTGTTCATAAAGTTTGAAAACGTCATATTAAGATAGTCTTCAATCATTAATGTGGCGATCGCTATAACTTTATCAACCGACTCCTTTTCATCTTTAGTGAATTTTCCAAGAACATGATTTATAGAATCTTCACCTTTGTCAATTCCAATTCTTATTCTCTTTATTTCACTAGTTTTCAAATTTTCAATAATATTGTTCATACCTTTTTGTCCGGCACTAGAACCATTTGCTCTAATGCGAATTTTCCCTATTGGTAAATCCATATCATCATGTATTATTAAAATATCTTCATCATCGATATTAAAATATTGTTTGACTAAAATAACGGATTCACCTGATAAATTCATATAAGTAGCAGGTTTAAGGAATATAACATCAGTATTTCCAATTTTAGTTTTACAATATAAACCTTTAAAATTTTTATCTAGTTTTAAATTGATATTTAAATCTTTTGCGATTTGGTCAATAAACATGAATCCAACATTATGTCTTGTTTGTTTATATTTTAAACCAATATTACCTAAACCAACTATTAATTTCATAATATACCTTCTTTAGAATAATCCAGATATTTTTCCTTCGTTATCAATATCAATGTTTTCAGCAGCTGGTTTCTTTGGTAATCCAGGCATTGTTAATATATCGCCCGTATAAACTACAATAAAGCCAGCACCTGCACTTAGTTTTACATCTTTTACATTAATTATAAAATCTTTTGGGGCACCAAGTAGACTAGGATTATCAGAAAAACTATATTGTGTTTTTGCAACGCAAATTGGTAATTTATCTTTGCCTATCTCATTAATCTTTTGTATTGATTTCTTAGTTTGACTCGATAAATCTATGTCTTTAGCTCCATATATTTTTTGTGCTATAGTTCTTATTTTGTTTTCAATTGAATCATTAACATCATATGCATAACTAAATTCATTTTCTTTTTCACATAATGAAACTACGCTTTTAGCCAAATCAATTCCACCGCGTCCGCCATTTTCCCAAACAGTAGATAAGACAACTTCAATTCCTAATTCTTTTACTCTATTAATCACTAGATCAATTTCATTTTTAGTATCATTAGGGAATTTATTAACGGCAACAACACATGGCACTTTATAAATATTTTTTATATTCTCTACGTGTCTTAAAAGATTTGGTAATCCTTTTTCTAAGGCAACAAGATCTTCATTGTTTAATTCTTGTTTAGATTTTCCGCCATGCATTTTTAAAGCTCTAATCGTTGCTACAACAACACAAGCACTAGGTTTTAAGTTTGCGGCACGGCATTTTATATCAAAAAACTTTTCTGCTCCTAAATCAGCTCCGAATCCAGCTTCCGTAACCACATAATCACCTAATTTTAATGCGAGTTTTGTGGCTATGACAGAATTACAACCATGTGCTATATTAGCAAAAGGTCCACCATGAACAAATGCAGGTGTATGTTCTAATGTTTGAACAAGATTAGGTTTAATAGCGTCTTTAAGCAATGCGGCCATTGCTCCAACTGCTTTTAAGTCTTTAGCTCTAACTGGTTCTTCATTATAATTGTAAGCAACTATAATCTCTCCAAGTCTTTCTTTTAAATCATCAATTGAAGTTGAAAGGCATAAAATAGCCATTATTTCTGATGCAACCGTTATGTCATATCCATCTTCACGAGGAACACCATTAGTATTTCCGCCGATTCCATCAATAATATGTCTTAGTTGGCGATCATTCATATCAACACAACGTCTCCATAAAATCCTTTTAGGATTAATTTTTAATTCGTTACCTTGATAGATATGGTTGTCTAACATTGCGGCCAAAAGGTTATTAGCAGCTCCAATTGCATGAAAATCACCAGTAAAATGCAAATTGATATCTTCCATTGGAACTACTTGAGCGTAACCTCCACCAGCAGCACCTCCTTTAATACCAAAAACAGGACCTAATGAAGGTTCTCTTAAAGCCACAACTACTTTTTTATTTAGTTGTTTTAATCCATCTGATAAACCTATAGTTGTAGTTGTTTTTCCTTCGCCAGCCGGAGTTGGTGTTATTGCGGTTACAAGAACTAATTTTCCATCTTTGTTATTTGAATTTAATAAAGATAAATCAACCTTTGCTTTATATTTACCATAGCACTCAATACTATTCTCTATTCCAAGGCTTTTAGCTACATCAACTATATTTTGCATTTCTACCGATTGAGCTATTTCAATATCTGATTTCATTATTATTCTCCTTTTTTATAGCTTAAAAATCCACAAGTTTGGCTTATGGATTTTTATTCATGCATTTCTTGAATATGATAGCATTCAAGAACATTCTGTAATAAACTTGCAATGGTCATTGGACCAACACCTCTTGGTACAGGTGAAATATAACTTGCAGATTCTAAGCAACTATCAAAATCTACATCGCCACAGACTTTTCCTTCAACACGATTAATACCTACATCTACAATTACGCTATCTTTTTTTATCATGTCTCCAGTGATAAATTTAGGTTTACCAATTGCTACAACTAAAATATCTGCTTTTTTAGTAACTTCTTTTAAATTAGTTGTCTTACTATGACACATAGTAACAGTAGCATTTTCTTTTAATAACAACATTGATACAGGTTTACCAACAAGAATACTTCTGCCTATAACACAAGCATTCTTTCCTGTTATACTCACATTATGAGTTTTTAATAATGTAATTATGCCTTTTGCAGTGGCAGGTAAAATACAATCTTGTCCTTTGAATAATTTTCCTTGATTAACTAAACCTAGACCATCTACATCTTTATCATATCTAATAGTATTGACAACTTCCTCTTCATCAAGATGATTTGGCAAAGGTAATTGGACCATTATACCATTTATGTTTTTGTTATCATTACATTCCTTTATTTTGTTTATAATTTCGGCTTGACTAGTATTTTCATCAAACTTATAAATTATTGATTTAATTCCAACTTCATCACAAGCTTTTACTTTATTATTAACATAAATAGCACTTGCAGGATTAGAACCAATATAAAATATTGCTAAAGTTACTTTTAGATTATTGTCTTTTATTTCTTCAGCAAGTTCTTGACGTATTATTTCAGCAGTTTTAGCACCATCTAAAATCATTCAATATCACCTTATATTATTCATCTTCGTCGTCGTAGCTGTCTTCTTCTACGTCATCGTCGGCATCGTATCCTTTTTTAGTTCCTTCTTCATCTTCTTCTAGATCTAAATCAGAACCAAATCCTGTGCCATCATCAAAATCTTCAAGTTCTTCTTCAATATCATCTTTTTCTTCGTGTTCTTCTTCCTCATCCTCTTGATTATATGAATTATCATATTCGCTTTGATTGCTAGAACCATAATCATCTTTTAATTCGTTCATTGCAACTTCTTCGTCTTCATAATAATCATCAAAGTTTTCTTTATTTTGTTTTTCAAGAGTTTGACGATATTTTAAATCCCACAATTTTAATCCTGAAGCTTTATCTTCTGCACACGCAATAAAGTCCCCACAAAGCATAAAATCAATTAAAAATTGTGAGTATTCTTCAGATTTTTCATTAAATTTAATACCTTTCGCTTCAAAAGCTTCTTTAGCGATCGCATTTATTGTTTGAGGTTTATTTTTACCTTTCATTATTTCAATTGCGATTTCTATTAAAGCATCATTGTTTGTCATATATTTTCTCCTTAATACCTATTTTATTTATTTTACATCAAATACTTATTAAATGCAAGAATTATTATTTTAATTCCTTTTGAATATTTCTAAAAGCATCAAGATTTGTTCTATCACCTGTTAAAGGAGTTATTGAGATATAATCATTCATAACGCAGCAAGTATCAACCTCAAGCTTATTTACATCATTTTCGAATTGTGGGCGCCCCATTTGAATTGCTTTATCTCCGTCTATATCGAAATAAGTATCAAAATTGCATCCACCTTGTCTAGTTATTTTAATTCCTTTCGGATTAACAGGAAAATTAACATTTAATAATTTACAATAATTAAATATACTATTTTCTTTAATAAAATTCATTACATTATCAAAATTAGTAATGAACCCATTAAATGAATTTCTATCACAAGAAAAAGCTATTGCTTTTTTCTTTAAACTATCAGATTCAAATATTGCGGCCAAAGTTCCAGAATACCAAATATCTTCTCCAACATTAAAGCCTTTATTAACTCCAGAAAAAATAATATCAAAATCAAGTTTCAAACCATAATAAGCAAATCTAATACAATCTCCAGGAGTCGAATCAACGTAATAATAATTATCAGCTAATTGTTTAAACTCGAAATAATCTCTAACATTAATGGCATGACTTGTAGCACTTCTTTCGCTTTTTGGTGCCACCACAATAACATCTCCGTATTTTTTCGCCTTTTCAACTAATAAATCAAGACCAGTAGCATTAATACCGTCATCATTTGTTATTAATATTCTCATAACCAGTCATTATGACTTTCTTTATATTTTTTAATTTCCTTGTCAGCGTCTTTGATTAATCGTTTCATTTCCTCTTTAGAATATACAGTTGCGCCACTAGCTCGATCATGACCTCCACCATGATATTTTTCAGCTATCTGATTTACAGTCATAAAACGAGACCTTAATCTAACTCTGATTGTTTTGTCAGGATTATCAATAAATGCAAGCCAAATAATTGAACCTTTAATACTTTCTATAATGCTTATCATTGATGAAGCATCATTTAAAGATAAATTATATTTCTTTTGAATATCTTCAGTAACGTAAATATAAACAACACCATTTTTAGTAATTTTAGCTTTTTTAAGCATTTCACCTTGTAATTTATAAACGTTAAATTCTTTTAAATATAAATTAGCGCTTATTCTTTCAATATCCACTCCTCGATCAATTAATAAAGCAGCATATCTAAGCGTATCGCCTTTCACTGAAGAGAACTTAAATCGCCCAGAATCAGTAACAATTCCTGTATACAATGCTTGAGCTGCATTTAAAGGAAGAACTAATTCATTTTTAAATGTATCGTATAATTCCACAATCATTTCACAACAGCTAGCTCTAGTGTCATCTACCCAATTAATATCACCGTAGGGATCTGTTTCAATGTGGTGATCTATTTTGATTATTTCTTTACCGGTTTTGAAATAAGAATTAGAGATTCTATCGCTTACCGAAACATCCAAAGCTATTATTAATGCATCAACATATGCTTCAGGAGTTTCGTCTTTATCTTCAGAACCTAAAAATTCTAAATAATCAGCATAATCATTCGCATACACTTTTATTTTTTTATTTGGAAAAGACTCTTGCAAAATATATTTTAATCCTAAAGTAGCACCAACACAATCGCCATCAGGTCTAATATGCCTAACAATAATAATGTTATTATATTCTTTTATTTTATTAAAGATTATTTGCTTCAATTCATTTGTTTCCATTTTCTACCTCTAATAAAGCATCTAATTCATTTAATAATTCCAAAGCTTTCTCTTTATTGCATAGTGTTGCTCCACTAGCTTTAGCATGACCTCCGCCACCAAACTTAGTTGCAATAGGATTTATATTATATTTACTAGATCTTATTTCGCAATAAACAATATCACTATTAATATCCTCTGTAAAATTAACCCAAACATCAATTCCTCTTATCCCAGACATTGTATTAACAATACTTCTTGAAATAGTGAACACATCAGCTTTCTCTGCTAAACATTCTTCTTTAGTTGTATAGATATATGCTACATGATGTTCAGTAAATTTAATCTTTAGAGTGAATTTAGCACGTAACAAAACATTTTCTAAATCTTCAACATATAAATTATTATATATTTCTTGCATGTCAAAGCCTTTACTTAATAATTTGCCAGCAATTTCAAATGTTTTAACCGAAGTAGAATCATATCGGAATCTACCACTATCAGTAACTATTCCTGTATAAAGCTGTTTAGCCGCTTCAGTATTTATTTCTAAATGCATTTTCATTAATAATGTGGTTAAATAACCTGCACAGCTTTCAAATCTTTCGTCTACAAACTCTAAATCACCAAATTTTTCACGATATATGTGATGATCAATTTTTACTAATTTTCTTGCTTTTTTATAGCTTTCATCACTAATTAAAGATGTTTCAGAGCAATCAAGAACAATTCCCAAATAATTGAAACCAAGAACAAAATCCTTGTCAACCTCTCCCATAAAACTGTATCTTGGAGTCATATCTCCAACTGCGTATATTTTCTTCTTAGGAAAATTAGTGCGCAATACTTCTCGTAATCCAAATTGTGAACCTAAAGCATCACCATCTGGCCTAGCATGCCTATAGATAACTATAGTATCATAGTCATTAAATAATTTTAATAATTTATTATACATTTTATCTCACCTATTTATTATTCTATCATAAGTTACTATTTTATTCAATTAAAAAATACGTAAAGGTATTTAAATTAAAATTAAAATGTGCTACAATATTAATGGAGGACATAGATATGTGTATTTTTTGCAAAATCGCAAGTGGCGATATCCCAACTAACAAGGTATATGAAGACAAGGATGTTTTAGCTTTTTTAGATTTATCTCAAGCTACTTATGGTCATACATTAGTAATTCCTAAAAAACATTTTGATAATATTTATGCACTAGATTCTGAAACTGCATCAAAAGTATTTACAACAGTTAAAGACCTTGCTTCTAAAATTAAAACAAATTTAAATGCTCAAGGTGTTAATATATTAAATAATAATGAACCTTGTGCTGGGCAAACTATTAATCATTTTCATATTCATATATTACCTAGGTATGATAATGACGATTTATCAATTAAGTTTACTGAACATCGTTTCTCAGATGACGAATTTAAAGATTTGTTAGCCAAAATTAAAAAGTAGGATCACTCCTACTTTTTTAATTGCTTGCTTTTAAAGCATCAACAGGTTTCTTTAAACTTCCAATAATGGCTGGAATAATGCTTGATAAGAATGTTAAAATAGCACTACCAAATATAGCCATTAAGAACAATTTGCTGTTAAAATCAATCATGCTATAATTTTTCGCATCATTAGTATAATCTAAATAATCTATCATTATCTGTTGAATAAATGTGTTAATTGGGGCTCTTGCTAAAAAGAACAAAGCAACGCCAATAAATCCAGACAAGAAGCCTATTATAATTGCTTCAGTACAAAATACAATTCCAATATCAATTTTCCTTGCACCAACACTACGTAATATTCCAATTTCATTGGTCCTTTCAATAACAGAAATATAATTGATTGTTGCAACCATTATTATAGAGACAAGCAAAGAAATTAACGCAAGAAGCAATAAGACTTTTGATAATACCTTTACAAAAGCTGTTAACTCATTAGTAATACTACTCATTCTATCACTATAATTAATATGACTTAATCCATTTGGATAACTTTTTATATAGTCATTTACATATAATCTATCCTCAAAGCTCATAGAATAAATATTGACTCTTGTAACATTTGCTACAGCTGAATAATTAAGCATGTCTGTATCGTATAGATATTGAACTGACATCGTCAATGTCTCTGATACATATTCTTCGTATGCTTCTCCTGTTGTTACTCTTTTATCTAATCCATATTGTTTTTGATCCTTAACAATTTGACTATTGTTTGCACTTTCTAAAATATAATCAGTCAATTTGCTTGAATATATAATTCCAGATGAATATAGGCTGTAAGCAATATCTTCTTTTTCTCTTATTATTCCAACAATTTTTAAAGATGTCTTTGCGTTTTCATATAAAGATTCTTTATAACTACTACTACTTTTTTGTCTATAGATTCCTCTTTCGGAATCATAGTAATAATAGTCATCATTCTCTATTAACTTATATTCTTTTCCTATTATTTCATTAAATGAATATTTTTCTTTTTGGTAATCCATTCCGATTGAGTTTAATATTGAACTACTAATAGAATTATATTTATCTACAACCAAACAAATCTCGTTATAATTTTTAGGCAATGTACCTGTTAATACATCATATTGAGTAGATAGAAAATCATAATCGTCTATCACTTCGGTGAAATAACTTGGATTATTCATCATTTTATACGGGTCTTCGCTATCGTCCAATTTACTAATCAATCGCATTTTTATGCTTCGGTTATAATTTAATATTGCATATTTAGATTCATCTAAATTACCAATATAATCTAAAAATTCTACATCCATATTGCTTATTTGCTCATAGTTAGATATAGCTGTAGTAACAATAATTTCATCAGTATCAGGAAAAGGAGTTCTTGAATTTAAGATTGTTCCAGACGTTGTTACAACACTACTACTGCTAATAATTATTGGATAATTAGCTAATGCACTTGATTGAACATGATCTATATACCGATTAACCCCACTAGATACACCTAATACCATTATTACAGCAACAATACCTATACTTCCTGCTAATATAATCATTAACGTTCTAATTAACTTAGTATACATATTTTTAAAACTTAATGATATTGACATTAAAAAAGGCATGTGCACCTTTTTTATAGGCTTGCTTTGAGCTTCTATAACTTCTTTTTTATTTTCTTCAGTTATTCTACCATCGTTAATACGTAATATTTGATCACTATATTTTTCTGCTAACTCCTCATTATGTGTAACCAGTATAACTAAGTGGTCCTTGCTCAGTTCTTTTAAAATATTCATAATTTCTAATGAATTCTTACTATCCAAAGATCCAGTTGGTTCATCCGCAAGAATAATTTTTGGATTATTAACAATCGCTCTAGCAATAACAACTCTTTGTTTTTCACCGCCTGATAGGTTGTTGACTATCTTTTTTTGGAAATTGTGTAACCCAACTTTATCTAATGCCTCGTTTATTATTTTCTTTCTATCTTTATTATGAATTCCAGCTAATCTTAATGATAACTCAACGTTATTATATACATTATATTTATTAATCAAATTAAAATTTTGAAAAACAAAACCAACATAGTTATTTCGGTATGCGTCCCAATCTTTTGATTTAAAAAGTTTTGTATTTTTTCCGTTAAATATAAACTCACCATCATCTATAAAATCTAGTCCACCTAAAATATTTAAAAGTGTAGACTTTCCACAACCACTTGGACCTAATATTGATATAAATCCATTATTTTCAAATTTGAGGTTAATATCTTTAAGAACTTCAAGTTTGCCTTTACCAACTTTGTAAGATTTATATACATGTTTTAGTTCTATCATAAATATTGCACCTCCTATTTTTTTGTAAATTTTTCCTATTTAGCGTTTTTTTGCCTAAAAAATTGCTCTTTCTATATTATATAGTCGTATTATTTGCCAATGTATTCACATCCCATATATGGAATTAAAACTTCAGGGACTTTTATTGTTCCATCAGGTTGTTGATAATTTTCAAGTATAGCAACTAATGTTCTACCTACAGCAAGACCACTACCATTTAAAGTATGCACATATTCTGGTTTAGCATCCTTGCTTCTCTTTGTTCTAATATTTCCTCTTCTAGCTTGGAAGTCTTCGTCATTTGAAATACTTCCTATTTCACGGTATGTATTTTGTGAAGGAATCCATACTTCGATATCATATGTCTTTGCTGCACCAAAACCTGTATCTCCACTACATAAACAAACAACATGGTAAGGGAGTTTTAATAATTGTAATACTTTTTCAGATTCTTTAAGCATGTCTTCTAATTCATCATAAGAATCTTCTGCCTTACATAACTTAATTAATTCTACTTTATTAAATTGATGAGTTCTTATTAGTCCTCTTGTATCTCTACCTGCGCTCCCAGCTTCACTTCTAAAAGCCATTGTGTAGCTACAATGATAAATAGGTAACTTTTCAAAAGGTATCATTTCGTTACGATACATATTAATTGTTGGAACTTCTGCAGTAGGATTTAAAAACCAATCAGTATTGTTATATAACTTAAAAGCATCTTCCTCAAATTTAGGTAATTGACCAGTAGCAGTCATACTCTCTCTATTAACAATATATGGAGGAATAACTTCAGTATAACCTTTTTTGCTATGAAGATCCATCATAAATGCAATTAATGATCTTTCTAGTCTAGCTCCCAACCCTTTGTATACTACAAATCTACTTCCAGTAACTTTTGCAGCTCTATTAAAATCCAAAATATCTAAAGCTTCGCCTAAATCATAGTGGGCTTTTGGTTCGTAATCGAATTTAGTAGGTTCCATAAATTTTCTAATTTCAGGATTATCTCTATCGTCAACACCAATAGGAACAGATTCATGTAAAATATTAGGCGTAGTTAATAATGCATTATTAATATCTTTTTCTAACTCTGCAACTTTGCTGTCTAATTCTGCTATTTCTTCACCTATATGCGCAACACTATTTAATACTTCAGTAGCATCTTGTTTATTTCTTTTTAATTCACCGACTAATTTACTCTTATCATTTCTTTCTTTTTTTAACAATTCAACTTGACTTATTAAAGTTCTTCTTTCCTCATCTTTTTTCAGCACATCTCTTAAATAACTAAAATCTTTTTGCCTTGTGTTTAATTTCTTAATAACACCTTCTACATCTTCTCTAATTAATTTTATATCTAACATTTTTCTTTCTCCTTGTTTTAAATAAAAATATCCCTTGCGTATAATTACACAAGGGACGAATTAATATATCCGCGGTACCACCCTAATTAGGTATTCCTCACTTTTATAATGATATCGGTATTAAACCGGAAGTAATTAGCTTCTCCTCAGAGTTAGATTCAAAAGTAACAAACCTTAATTTCCACCAAACATTAAGTCTCTATGCTTTGCTATCTTTTTATATTCTCGTCATAGGTTTTTATTCTTCATTATTTTCTTGATCATCTAAGAACTTATAGTCCTCATCATATTCATATCCACTTGCAACACTTTCTTCGCCTTCTTCTGTTTCTTCTTGTCTAGGAACAATAGCAATCGATGCCGCAAATTGTCCATCATTTAATTTAATAATACAAACACCTTGTGTATCTCTACCAATAGTTAGTATTTGATCTAAATGAGTTCTAATTACCATGCCCTTATCAGTAATAACTAATAAGTCCTCGTCACCTCTAACAGTTGTTAGAGCTATCATGTTTCCATTTTTATTTGTAATGTTTAAAGATTTAACACCTTTACCACCACGAACTTGAACTCTAAATGCATCGACATTTGTTCTCTTGCCATAGCCTTTTTCGGTAACAATTACTATTTCATCGCCATCCGTATTAACAATTGCCATACCAACCATCTTTGCACCTGGTTCTAGTTTTAATCCCCTTACGCCAGCAGATATTCTTCCCATAGGACGAATATCACTTTCTGAGAATCTAATACCTTTACCATTAGAAGCTCCAAGGATAACATCCTTTTCACCATCAGTCTTTTCAACCTTAAACAATTCATCGCCATCATTTAATAATATTGCTTTAATTCCATTAGCTCGAATATTATTAAACTCCTCAATTTCCGTCTTCTTTACGATGCCTTGTCTTGTAGCAAAAATAAAATAACCTCTCTTTTCATCATTTGACGTAATATTCAATACTGTTGCTAATCTTTCCCCATCTTCAAAATGCAAGAAGTTTACAATTGGTACACCTTTTGCTATTCTACTTAAATAAGGAATTTGGAAAGCACGTAATTTATATACTTTTCCAAAAGATGAGAAGAATAATAAATAGTCATGTGTTGATGTAAACAATACCTTCTCAATATAATCGTCATCAGTTAACTTTGTACCAATAATTCCTTTACCACCACGATTTTGAGCTCGGTATGTATCAACAGTCATTCTCTTTACATAACCCTTATTAGTAATTGTAATAATTACATCTTCTACAGGAATTAAGTCAGCGTCTTCAATAACTAAATCATCGCTTAGACTAATCTCAGTTTTTCTTTCGTCGCCATACTTTTCTTTTATTTCTAAAAGTTCACTTACTAGAATATCGTATTTTTTATTCTTATGTTCTAAAATTTCTTTCAATTCTTTTATCTGACGTGAAAGAGATTGTAATTCTTCGTTTAATTTATCTACTTCTAATCCTGTAAGTCTTTGAAGCCTCATATCTAAAATGGCTTTTGTTTGAATTTCAGTTAAATTAAATTCTCTCATCAAACCATCAGTAGCTTCTTCAGTTGTTTTTGATTTTTTAATAATTTGAATAACTAAGTCTATATTTCCTAAAGCTACAAGCAACCCTTCTACAATATGTTTTCTTGCTTCGGCTTTTTCTTTATCAAATTTTGTTCTGCGGGTAATTACTTCTATTTGGTGATCAATATAGGCAACTAAAACTTCTTTTAAGTTCATTACCTTCGGTTGGCCTTTATCTAAAGCTAGCATATTCATACCAAAGGTCGTTTGCATTTGTGTATGCTTAAATAGATTATTAAGAACTACATTAGGTGAAGCATCACGATGTAATTCAATAACTATTTTCATACCTTTACGATTTGATTCATCTTGAAGACCAGTAATTCCTTCAATTAACTTATCTTTGACGGTTTCAGCAATTCTTTCAATTAATCTATTTTTATTAACTTGATACGGTATTTCTTTAACAATTATAGCATTCTTTCCATTTCCAATATCTACAATCTCAGTTTTAGCTCTAACTACAATAGCACCATTTCCAGTCATATAGGCTTTTCTTATTTGAGCTAGGCCCATAATACATCCACCCGTTGGGAAATCTGGACCTTTAATGTAGTTCATCAAACCTTCAATTGAAATATCAGGATTCTTTATCATTGCTAGAATACCATCAATTACTTCTCCCAAGTTATGTGTTGGTATATTAGTAGCCATACCAACCGCAATACCCATGGCGCCATTAACTAATAAATTAGGAAATCTACTTGGTAAAACAACAGGTTCCCTTTCAGTTCCATCATAGTTGTCTTGGAAATCAACAGTATCTTTATTTAAATCTCTTAATAGTTCTTGAGCAACTTTACTTAAACGAGCTTCTGTATAACGCATTGCGGCAGCGCCATCACCATCAACACTACCAAAGTTACCTTGTCCATCGACCAAAGGATATCGATAACTAAAATCTTGTGCCATACGCACCATAGAATCATAAATAGCAGCGTCACCATGAGGGTGATACTTACCCATTACTTCTCCAACAATACGTGCACTTTTCTTTGTTGGCTTATCGTTAGTTACACCAAGTTCGCTCATTCCATATAAAATACGTCTATGTACAGGTTTCATCCCGTCTCGAACATCAGGCAATGCACGAGAAACAATAACACTCATTGCGTAGCTTAAAAAGGCAGTACGCATTTCATTAGATAAGTCAACTTCCTTGACTGCACCTAAATGATGTCCATCGACTAAATCATCTGCATTATCAATTGCTGAAGAAACATATTCTCCAGTTCTAAATCTATCATCAGCCATGTTTTATCTCCTATACATCAAGATTAGAAACATAAACAGCATTTTCTTCGATAAATTCTCGTCTTGGTTCGACGTCATCACCCATCAACATACTAAATACTGTATCAGCTTCCATTGCATCACTTAGTGTAACTTGTAAAAGTGTTCTATTTGCAGGATCCATAGTAGTTTCCCATAATTGAGTATAATCCATTTCACCTAAACCTTTATATCTTTGGATAAGAGGTTTAACGCTTTTACCAAATGTTTCTAATATCTTTTGTAACTCTTCATCACTGTATGCATATTCAACCCTTTTCCCTGAGGCAATCTTATAAAGAGGAGGTTGTGCTATGTAAACATATCCATTTGTTATTAATGGTCTCATAAATCTATAGAAGAAGGTTAATAATAATGTTCTAATATGAGCGCCATCGACATCGGCATCGGTCATAATAACAATTTTATGATATCTTGCACCATTAATATCACATTCTTTGTCTATGCCTGTTCCAAAAGCTTGAATCATTGTAACAATTTCTCTGTTTGAGAACACTTTATCTTTTCTAGCTTTTTCAACATTTAATACTTTTCCTCTTAAAGGAAGAATTGCTTGGAATTCACTATCACGTCCTTGTTTAGCAGAACCACCAGCAGAATCACCTTCGACTATATATATTTCACATTTTGAAGGGTCTTTAGATCGACAATCAGCTAATTTAGACGCCAAACCTAAAGACTCTAACGGACTTTTTCTTCTTGTGGCTTCACGCGCTTTTTGGGCAGCCTTTCTTGCTCTTCCTGCAGTTACAGCTTTTTCAATAATCGCTTTCGCAATTTGAGGATTTTCTTTTAAAAATGTATCTAATGAATCATATAATATAGATGAAACTATTTTTCTAACTTCAGTATTACCCAATTTAGCTTTTGTTTGTCCTTCAAATTGTGGATCTGGATGACGGCACGAGATAATTGCAGTCAACCCTTCTCTTACGTCCTCACCGGTTAGTGATTCATCTTTTCTAAACATGTTAGCATCTCTACCATAATTATTAATAACTCTTGTTAAAGCTGCTCTAAATCCTTCTTCATGAGTTCCACCTTCTGGAGTATAAATGTTATTAATAAACGAGTAAATTGATGGATTATAGTCTTCAGTATATTGCATCGCAATTTCTACTTCTACCTTTTCCATTGTTTTATTAACATAAAAAATCTTTTCATGAATAGGGTTGTTACTCTTATTCTTATTTAAATACGCAACATATTCAACAATCCCTCCTTCATAACAATACACAATTGTTCTAGGATGATCTTCTTTTCTCAAATCTGATAGCGTTATTTTTAATCCTTTGTTTAAAAATGCGCTTTGTTGAAGTCTTGTTCTTAAAGTTTCAAAATTGTATTCTGTTGTATCTTTAAATATTTGGTTATCAGGTTTAAATATAACGGTTGTTCCGTGTTCATCTGTTGGTCCTACAGTTTTAACTTTATAAAGTCTTTTTCCTCTAGAATATTCTTGTTGATATTCTTTTCCTTCACGCTTTACAATTACTTTTAAACTTTCGCTTAATGCATTAACAACGCTGGCACCAACGCCATGCAACCCACCAGAAACTTTATATGTTGATTCATCAAACTTTCCACCTGCATGAAGTATCGTAAATACTGCTTCCAAAGCACTTTCACCAGTTTTTGGATGAATGTCAACAGGTATTCCACGACCATCATCGGTCACTGAGATTATATTCTCAGGCAAAACTTTAACTTCAATATGTGTACAATAGCCTGCTAACGCCTCATCGATAGAGTTATCAACTATTTCCCATACTAAATGATGCAAGCCTCTTTCACCTGTAGAACCAATGTACATACCTGGTCTAACACGTACAGCTTCAAGGCCTTCCAATATTTTGATTTTCGAGCCACCATACTTCTTTTCAGCATCAATAATATCTTTTGCCATATTATATATCCTCTCTTTCGGTTTTTATTGTTTTACTTTTTTGAATAATTTCACTATTTATACTATTTATACTTGTTGTAGTAATAAACAATTGGTATTTATTGTCTAAAAGTTTTAGAATTTGTTCTTGCCTTGTATTATCTAATTCTCCAAATACATCATCTAATATTACAACCAAATTATCATCTATTTCTCTAAAGATATCTACGATAGAAAGAATTAGCGACAAAGCCAAGGTTTTTATTTGACCTTTAGATCCGTGTAACATCGCTTCATTATCATTAAGAATTACATAAAAATCGTCTCTGTGTGGTCCGCAATTTGTTGTTTTGCTGATTAAATCATAATTAATAGTTCTTAAAAAAACATCTTCTATATCGTCGAAATCAACATTTGGTTTATAAACAAGTTTTCCACAATCAACGCCACAACTAAGAACATTTATTTTCTCGTTAAAATAAATATTTATTGTGTCAATAAACTCTTTTCTTTTTTTAATTATTGTCTTTCCATCACAAATCAATTTATTATTATATATTGAAAGAAGATTATCATCAATTATATTATCACTTTTTAATAATTCATTTCTTTCTTTTAAAACTTTATTATAATCTATAAGTATTTTCAAATACTTTTTATCAATAATAGAAAGATATTTGTCAAGGAATTTTCTCCTTTTTTTAGGATCATCAGTTATTATGCGCTCATCATCTGGCGAAAAAACAATAGTTTTTATTATTCCAACAAAAGAACTTATAGATTTAATTGTTTTATTATTTATTATAATTTTTTTTGCTTTTCCGTCGCTAGTTATTTTTAATTGGATATTTTCAAGATCTTTTTCGATATAATAAACATTATAATAAAGCTCTTTTCCAAATTTTATTAGATCTTTATCTACATTTGTCTTAAACGATTTGCCTGTGCTAAGCAGACTTATTGATTCTACAATACTAGTTTTACCTGTGGCGTTATTACCGTGTATAATATTTATTTTTTCACTAAAAGAGCATTCATATTCGTCATAACACCTAAAGTTATTTAATTTTATTTTATTGATCTTTATCATTACTTATAATATATTGCACTTTATTAACTTCTATAACATCATTATTATAAAGTTTTCTTCCTCTTCGGACTTCTTTCTCGTTATTTATGAAAACATTTTCTTCCTCAAGAAACAATTTTGCTTCTGAACCATTAGAAATAATGCCCTCTAATTTTAAAAATTGCCCTAACTTTATAAATTCTGTATAAATTTTAACTTTATTCATGACGCATGCCCTTTCCTTATTATATTATATCACTTTCAATAAATAATTACCAGTGTTTTTTTGAAAACAAGCCTTAAATTTTAGTTGTATTACATTTGAAGAATAACAAATATTTTTTCTCATTTAGCTTTATATCAAAATAAGCGAAATTTCACGGCTTAATACTGTTAAATTTTTTTGTTTAAAACTTATAAGAATTTTTACGGATTATCAAACACAAAGCATGCTTAAAATTGCATCATATAATTTTTTTATAGCACTTAAAAACCGTTTAAATTAAAATAAAAACATATTTGTAAAATTTTTTGGAGGTTTATTTATATTGTTTTATCGTTATTTTATTAAATACTCGCTTTTTTAAAACCACTATACCTGAACCAAATCAATTTTTATCTTTATTTTGCTATATTTATAAATATATACATAAATAAATACAATTATAAACTGTTTAAAGGCTTTTTATTTTTATTAAAACAAAATTATTAAATTTATTATTTTAATTAAGCAAACTACAAAACCATAATTATATAAATAAATACATAAATACATATAAATTTAAGAGTTTTACACTTAAAATGTTTTTTTGCTTTTCCATAAAAAAGAAAAAACAAAGCTCTATAACAAAAAAATGTTTATTCAAATAAGTAAATATGTATATACATATAAATTACCCAAAAACATTAATGTAATAATATATACATATTCACATAT
>ERZ842401.1535-NODE-1535-length-32830-cov-6.813944_pt1 | contig 32830 bp, 11 predicted proteins | sample MGYA00521270_ERZ842401 | MGnify/ENA primary metagenome ERZ842401 (study PRJEB31892, sample SAMEA3878208) | bioreactor metagenome | biome: Moose rumen | place: Sweden | collected 2011-10 | study: EMG produced TPA metagenomics assembly of the PRJEB12797 data set...
GGGGGAAAGAGAAGTGCTTCGCTTTTAATAATTACTATCGGTCGGACGTAGCGGTGTTCTGTGCGCGCTATCTCCGTTAGCGCGTTTCCCTTCTTTCGTTCTTTGTCCCGCATGGTATACGGGTTGTTTTGTTTTTGGGCTTGCGGTGTAGGCAGATTACCGCAGCGCCGTCCTCTCTCCACGTGAGGACGTTTGTTACCGCGTGTCGTCCTTCGTCTTTGTGTCATATTTTTGCACAAGGATACAAACGCCGAAGGTCTGCCCGACACACGCTAAATGCGGGTGTAACCAAAGCCGGTCAACCTCGTGTTAATCGTATACCCTTACTATACCCTTGCTATACCCTTGCTATACGTAATCAGCGGCTTTGCTGCAAATACGAACTGTTCTTTGGTTGAACAATGACTCTCTGCGTGGTGCTTAGTTTCATATCATCGCGTTGGCGGTTGCGCTGTCTGTCAAATGATGTATATTGCCCCTTTTCACCCGTCCATTTGGGTTCCCGCCCAAATCAGAGGTCAGTTTTTTTGCTCATTTGAAGAAAAATTCGTACCTTTGCACGCCATTTTTTGCGATATTATGATGTAGTGGTTTAGAAAATGAGAAGAAAAGAATTGTTAATTATGATTCTTGCAGCGACGTGTATAACCTCCTGCAAAAACAATCTCCAAGAGAGTTCCAAGACATTAGAGCAGTACACCGAGTCCGCTGCAATGAGCGTGTATATGCAGGAGCCGGAACGTGCCCTCACGATCATTGATTCAGCGGTCATTGCCGGGAACATTGACCCGGACAAAGCCGACTACCTGCGTGCGGTAGTTTATTACGGAGGTCTGCACGAACCCGTGACGGCGAAGACTGCGTGCTACAAGCTGTTGATGCGGGATGACGTGGGGAACGAGGACTTGCTGCATGAGCAGGTCTATACGCTGCTGGCCATTATGGCACACGCGGCGGACAATGATCTGAATGTCTTGCAATACGCGACTCAGGCTTATGAACTGGCTCTCAAACTGGGTTTTGAGGACGATGCCGTCCAAATGGCAAGTTACATCACCCTCTCCATGGCACATAAAGGAGATATAGATAGTGCTATCGTCCGAATGGAAGAACTCCGCAGACAAGCACTTGTGCTTCACACCCTTGGAGGGGAAATGACGTACATATCGGTCGTTAAATCGCTGATGCATATTTTGTATGATTCAGGACGATATGACGAGATTCTGTCTTTGGCAGAAGAGGCGCTGGCAGAGTTGGCACGTTTGGAAGTGCACCCGGAGCAATGTACCGACCTGCCGGAGAATTTCAATACCACCGAGTTTGTGGACTACAGCCGCGGACAGTTATACACGCATATGGCGCTGGCATACGGCGGGCTGCATAAATCGGCAGAGGCACACCACTGTCTGGCTCGGGCGAAACAAACCATCTGGGCACAGAGCAGCGGATTTGATTTTACCATCCTGCCGATGTATATTGAGTTGCATGAATGGGAAGAGGCGGAGCGTGTGTTTGACAAGGCGGACGCGATGCAACTGACCGACACGCTCAATTACAATTTCATCCGTTTTCTACTCCTACGCATGCAGGCGAACCGTCAACAAGGACGGTATGACGAAGCATTGGGTTTCTGCCGCAGAGCTCTTTCGATGCAACACGATTTGGCTGATCAACAGATGCAGCAGCAGATAGCCGAGCAGATGGCACTCTATGACCTCCATAACGAAAAGTTGTCGCGCGAGCGCGAGCATGCACGCACGCATTTTATTAGTGTGATTTTGATATTGGTCATTTTCGTCACTATTATCATCAGTATTATCGCGGCCTACTCCATCATCACCAAACGACAGATAAAGGAGAAAAACCGTACGATGGTAAAGATGATTAACGAACTGAACGCACGCAAACGAAAAGCACTTGCGTCCGCGGAGAACAAAGACACCAAAGAGATCTATCGGCGTATTCTGGAAAAGACGTTCGCAGAACGGTTGTATGCAGAACAGCAGATGGACCGCGAGACGTTTGCGGCGCACATGAATATATCCCGGCACGAACTGAACGAAATCCTCTCCGCCAATACCGACGGGCTCTCTTTCCCGCAGTGGTTCAACGGTATCCGTCTGGAGCGGGCTTGTACGCTGTTGCAAAACGAGCCGGACAAGCCCATCAAGGACATCGCGGCGGCAGTTGGTCTCACGCCGAATAACCTTCTCCGTCTCTTCCGCCAGCAATACGGCATCACACCTACCGAATACCGCCAGAACAGATAATTCTACACCCGTCAATATCCGGGCTCACGAGTTTTTTTACCTTCCTTCACCCGCTCATTTGGGCTTATCCCAAATGAGCGGGTCGTTTTTTGCCAAAATATTTGCATATGTCAAACAAAAGCAGTACCTTTGTGCGCAGATTATTGGTAAATGGCAAATGACCAAATTGTAAATGGCTTATGATACACATCCACGAAGAAGCGGCTCGCTGCCTGCTGTGCCACGACGCACCCTGTGGCGCTAAAGCAGCACGCGCAATCCGTGCGGCACGGTTTGATAATCTATGGACGGCGGTTGAGTTATTCAACGCCATGAGTGACGAAGAATTAGCGCACGCCGAGACTTCCTGTATCCATTATGACAAACCGATAAGAATTGCGGAGTTGGCGAAAGCCGTCAGCTGTCAGCCGTCAGAAAGGTCACACCTGCATCAGCCGTCGGAGTTGCCCTCGCTGGAACTCAATTTCTGCGACATGGTCTGCGAGAACCCGTTCTTCCTCGCCTCATCGGCTATCTGCACCAACTACGACATGGTAGCCCGTGCGCTGGAAGCCGGCTGGGCAGGTGTGTTCTACAAGACCATCACCAAGGCGGATATCCGTGAAGTCTCGCCGCGCTTTGATGCGGTGCGCAAAGAAAGTACGCCTTTTGTCGGTTTCCGCAACATGGAGCAGCTCAGCGAGAACCCCTATACGATGGATTTCGATATCCTCCATCGCCTCAAGCAAAACTACCCCACCAAGCGTATTATCGCTTCTATCATGGGACAAACCGAGGAGGAGTGGATTGAGTTGGCTAAGATGGCGGAAGAGGCAGGTTGCGATGCAGTGGAACTCAATTTCTCCTGTCCGCAGATGCGTCTCACGGGCTTGGGAAGCGATATAGGACAGAACCCCGAACTGATTCTATTCTATACCTCATACGTACGCGATGCGGTGAAGATACCTGTTATCCCGAAAATGACGCCGAACGTGATGTCAATGACATCTCCGGCGCTGGCGTGCTTTTATGCCGGCGCATCGGGTATCTCTGCAATCAATACCATCAAATCGATCACAATGAACCATGACGCAGAAGTGAACAACAAAAAGACCGTCTCCGGTTATTCAGGCAAAGCGGTCAAACCTATCGCACTCCGCATGATTCATGAGATGACCGGCAATCCGATCCTGCATAAAGCCGGCATCGAGAAACATATGGATATCAGTGGTATCGGTGGTATTGAGACATGGCGCGACGCGCTGGAGTTTATCCAACTCGGTTGCCGTAACGTGCAAGTATGTACCGCAGTCATGCAGTATGGCTACCGCATCATCGACGACCTCATCTTGGGTTTGCAGCATTATATGGCTTCCCGCGGCATTACGGAGTTGAAAAAACTCGTGGGCGAAGAGTTGCCGAATATCGTTCTGCCCTCCGACCTCGACCGTGAGACGATGGTATTCCCGAAGATTGACCGCGAGAAATGTATCGGTTGCGGACGCTGTTATGTCTCCTGTATGGATGGCGGCCACCAAGCAATCAGTTTTGATGCGGACCGCCAGCCGCGCATCCTCGGCTCCAAATGTGTCGGATGCCATCTATGCCGCCTCGTCTGCCCCACCGGCGCTATCGGCCTTGCCAAACGTATAAAGAAAACAAGATAATATACGATGAACCATATCTTTAAGCAAATTGCCGACAGCTTTGTCACCAATCTGGTAACAGAGCAACGCTACCAGATGATTCTGGAAGGTCTGCAGGTGACCTTGCTCATCACCTTCTGCGCGGTTCTTTTGGGTTCTATGCTTGGCGGCGTGGTCTGCTGGGCGCGAATGAACCGCCGTCCGTGGCTCCGAAGCCTCGCGAAGGTCTATATCGACCTCATGCGCGGTACGCCGGTGCTGGTGCTGCTGATGCTGATGTACTACGTGTTCCTGGCACCTCTTAAAGCAACCGGCATCGTGGTGGCGATCGTCACCTTCGCGATGAACACGTCCGCCTATATGGGTGAAATGCTGCGAACCGGCATAGAGAGTATCGACAAGGGTCAGCGCGAAGCGGGCTTGGCGTTGGGATACACGCCGCGGCAGGTTTTCCTGCGGATCATTCTAACGCAGGTGGTACGAAAAATCATGCCGGTCTATTTGGGCGAAGTGATCTCGCTGCTGAAAGGCACCAGTATAGTCGGTTACATCGCCGTGGTGGACATGACGCGTGCGTCCGATTTAATACGCAGCCGCACCTTCGATGCGTTCTTCCCGCTTATCGTCACAGCGGCTCTCTATTTCCTCGCGGCATGGCTGATAGGCATGTTGCTCAACGGGCTGATGGAGAAACGCCGTGTGCGCTCGGTGGTAGCCGCTGTGTTGCTGTTGCTGATGGGACTGATAGGTAGTGTGCCCGCGCTGATGGACAGATACGCGGAGAGAGAGCAGACAGAAGTTGCGCCGCCGATTTTCCGGCGGTTGGAAGGCATGAAAGTAGGAACCATCATAGGCAGTATCCAAGACATCGCAGTTACGCGCTATGCGCCCAAGGCGGATATCTACCGATATACATCCATGACGGATTTGATAGCCGCTCTGCAGAACGGAAAAGTCGATTGCACCCTTGATGAGAATGTAACTATTATCGCTAATCATGAGATTGCTGAAGCAGTCGATACAATTGACGCCGGGCTTCCACCCTCTCCCATCGCTGCTTGCTTTAAGTTAGGGGACACTGAACTGCAGGAAGATTTCAACCGGTTCATAGCCGAGATACAGGCCGACGGCTTTGCCACCGAAACGGCGAACCGGTGGCTGCAATGCGACAACCCTTCCGCTGTGCCGATACCGCATCGCTACGGCACGGGCAGAAAACTCACCATCGCTACTTTCCCGGGACTCGCGCCATTCAATTTTATCTGCTCAGGCGAGCCTTCCGGCTTTGAAATAGAGCTATTATCCGAATGGGCGAATCGCCGTAACTACCGTCTCGAGTTTCTCTTTATGGATTTCGCCTCTCAGATTCCCGCCGTGCAGACCGGCAAAGCGGATATGGCTATCGGTTCTGTCGCAGTAACCGAGGAGAGGAAGCAGAAGGTTCTTTTCTCCGATGGCTACTACGAATGCCGGATGATGTTCTATACCCGCAAAGGGGAAAGGGATATATTGAAAAATTAAAATTGAAAAATGTGTAAATGAGAAAATGAAAAAATGCGAAAATATAATAAAGGTCTCGCATCTGTCCAAGCACTTCGGCGATTTGGTAGTGCTCCGTGATGTCAGTTTCGAGGTACACCCAGGCGAAGTAATCAGCATCATCGGTCCTTCCGGCACGGGCAAGAGTACGCTCCTGCGTGCGCTCAACATGCTGGAACCGCCTACATCCGGAGACATTCTGGTGAACGGTGAGAACATCACCTCACATGGCTATCCCTTGCATCTGATGCGGCGCAAAGTCGGTATGGTCTTCCAGAGTTTTAATCTCTTTGACCATAAAACGGTGTTGGACAATGTGATGGACGCGCCTATCTCATTGTTACACCTGCCGGAAGAGCAGGCGAAAGAAGAAGCGATGGAACTGCTCAAACAAGTAGGCATGGCGCAGAAGGCGGATGTGTATCCGGCTGCCCTCTCCGGAGGTCAGAAACAGCGTGTGGCGATAGCCCGTGCCTTAGCCATGCACCCGGAGGTCATCCTCTTTGACGAACCTACCTCCGCGCTTGACCCAACGATGGTAGGCGAAGTGCTGTCTGTCATCCGCCAGTTGGCGAAGACCGGACTGACCATGCTCATCGTAACCCACGAGATGCATTTCGCACGGGATGTGAGCACGCGTATCTTCTTCATGAACGAAGGCATCCTCTACGAAGACGGCACACCCGGACAGATCTTCGAGCACCCTGTTCACTCTGCCACCAAGGCGTTCATACAGCGTATTCAGAAACTCGTCTATGAGATCGACTCCGACGATTTTGATTTCCTGCAAATACACACGGGTATCAACCGTTTCTGCCTCAAATATAACATCTCCGACAAAGCGGAACCGGCTTATTCGTTGGTCAAAGAGATGCTCTTCACCCATCTCCGCTCTCTGCGTCCCCTCACGCTCCGCATGACCCACGCCGAGCTCTCACGCGTGACGGCGCTGGACTTCATGGTGGAGCACCTGGACCATTCGCCCCTGACCGATGAAGCCCATGCTTCCATCCGTCCGCAAGTCAAACAACTCATCGAAGAACCTACCTCCCGTGGTTTCCGGATAAAACTGATACTGGATTGACAAGTATAAAAAGCACATCGTCAAACGGCAATCTTCAACACAGGATTAACACAGGATAGTCTGTATGCCGCTATTAGACCAACGTAAGATTATAGTACCCGATTTCACACCTATAGAAAAGAAACAATGCGAAAACATCTATTTCCTCTGATTGCTTTGGCAATCGCAATCGTCTTAAACGGTTGTAACACGAACGAACCGGCGCAGCCGAAGAACTATTTCACCCTCTGGAACGAATGCGAAGCACTGACAGCTTTGCAGGAGTACGTGACGGATGTGACGAACCCGAGTTCGCCCAATTACATCGAGCCGGGCGACCGCATTGCCACCTTCGACATGGACGGCACATTTGTGGGCGAGTTGTACCCCACTTATTTCGAGTACAACCTGCTGGAGTACCGCGTATTAGACGACACCGCCTACCGTGACAAAGCGCCGGAGGATGTGCGTCAGACGGCGCAGGAGATACGCGACTTCGTGCGGCTCGGTACCAAGCTGCCGGACCATTTCGACATGAAGCATGCCTATGCCGCTGCCAAAGCCTATTCCGGCATGACGCTCGCCGAGTTCGACCGTTATGTCAAAGCCTATGCCGCCACACCCGCAAACGGCTTTTCCGGCATGACCTACGGACAGAGTTTCTACAAACCTATGCTGGAGGTGTTCCGCTATCTGGAGGCGAACGGCTTCACCTATTATGTCGTCTCGGGTTCCGATCGTTTTATCTGTCGCGCCTTGACGGAGAGCATTGGGATCGCGCCTAACCGCGTCATCGGTATGGACGTACGTCTGCAATCGACCTCGCAGGGCACAGAAGCGGGTGTCAACTACACCATGGGCAAAGAGGAAGACATCGTCCGCACGGACGAACTGATCATCAAGAACCTCAAGACCAACAAAGTGCTGCAGATCGCGCAGGAGATAGGCAAAGTGCCTGTCTTGTCGTTCGGCAACAGCGGCGGCGACTGCGCCATGCATAACTACTGCCTGGGCAACACGGCGCATAAGACGCTGGCTTTCATGCTCATCGCCGATGATGATGCGCGCGACCATGCCAACCGCAACAAAGCGCTCCAGCTCGGCGAGCAGTGGCGCGAAGCAGGCTATATAGTGATCTCCATGCACGACGATTTCAAGACCATTTACGGTGACGGCGTCGAGAAAACAGAATTCACGTTTCAATAAACCGAACGAGTAAACGGCACATGCAAGGACTCCTTTCACCCGTCCATTTGGGACGAACCCAAATGAGCGGGTCTGTTTTTTGCTCATTTCATACAAAAGCAGTACCTTTGCACGCAAATTTCTAAAAACTCATTTAAACAACAAAGCACATGAAAAAAGGATTGTATCTGTTACTGGCTGTCTTATGCTTTGCAGCCTGTCCGTACGCCTTGTCCAATAACCTGTTATCGGTATTGCCAAGCGTATCAAGCTGCTGCTTCCAACACAGGATTAACACAGCATTAACACAGGATTACCGGCACGACACCGGCACGACACCGTGCCGAAATCGGCTTTCGGATGAGCGTAACGGTCGGTGCCCTCGAAATATTTTGCTCCCCCTTTAGGGTGTTGGGGGCTTTTTTCCGGCAAAAACGCACCAACGCTTGCATATTTCGAAAAAAACAGTACCTTTGCACACAATTTCAATAAATAAGCAATGAAAAATACTTACACACATCCGCAAACAGAAGTTCTATCCACAGAGCCACAACAGATGCTCTGTGCCAGCGGAGGCATCAAAGCAGAAATTTCCGGTTACAAGAAAAACAGCGGTAACGGATTTACGCAGACCTTTGTTTGGCTGGCAGGCGCGGTCTGCTCGTCGCTGCTATTCTTAGGCACGGCGTGCAGCACAAACAACAACCCCGACCAGCCCAAGCAGCAGGCGGAACTCAAGCCCCGCACGCTGATAGTGACGCAGTCAGCGGTCAGCCAGGTCACACCTGAGTCAGCCGTCAGACGTCTTCCGCAAGCCACTATCACGGATGAGGGAGAGACACTCGATGCTATCTGGAGCAAAGGCGACGAGATTTCTTTTCGCAACATAAGCCACAAAGAGTACACCGATCCCGAAACCCACGAAAGTGTTTACCTCGAAGGCACATTGCTGGCTGACAGGAAGGCACGCATCGCTTCATTCGCGAGCAACGACGAGGTGTGGTGCGCCGAAGGCAACCAGCTGCTGCTCGTCTATCCGAAGGCTGCCGCCCCTGCTTTTGAAGTCGATGACAGTGGTTCATCGCTGACCGCCAGCTACTCCATTTCCCTTACAGGGCAGGACGGCACGTTGGGCAAAATAGCCAGCACGCATCACCATAGCTACGGTATCGCCACAATAACCGAGGTGACCCCCACAGTGGCTAATGCGGTGGTGGCTGAGATGCAGAACCTGCTGACGGTCTGCAAGTTCTCTTTTGTGGACGAAAACCACCTTGATACACCTCTTCCGGTCTCCTCGCTTACTATCGGTTACAGCGACGGCACTTATGCCGGCACGTACCCAGAGCAGGCAACCGTAGCCGTCACGCAAGGCACACCCTGCACGGTAGCGGTGACGCCGGTAAAGAAAAGCACAGCGGAAAGCGGCTACCCGCTCCCTATTATCCCCACAGGTGCCCCGACGGAGGTCTATGTAGTGCTCTTCCCCGAAGCAACCGCTACAACGTACTCCTTCCGTCTCAAAAGCGGAGAGAACACCTACATCGGCACCGCTACGGCTCAACTCTATGCAGGTGAGTTCGTAGTCGCTACCAACCTGAAACTGACGAAAAACAATTAGAAATATATCAATTAACATATTTATTCTATGAAAAAGATTTTCTCTATTCTCCTTGCACTTCTATGTGTATCAGGAACCATCTATGCCGGCAACGGCTGGACACCGAACGAAAAGTATTGCAAATGGGGCGATAACTTCAAGTTCGACCATGCCTTCGAATTCTATAGCGATGGTGCCTACAACAACACCTACAACGATGGTAGCGTCGGTTTTCAGCAAGCACAGGGTATCATCGCGTTCAGTTTCCGGGCATGGAACGAATTTAATCTACCGACCGGTGATAACTACCTTGCCGAAAAAGTGGAGGTCTATCTCACTGCAAACGAGCAGAACGATATCCACTTGGTAACGATTCACATGAAGGACAAAAGCAATTACAAGAAATGGGAGAAAACCTTCAAGAACGAGTGTCACTATAAGAACACCGACTCGTACAACGACTGTAAAGCCTATTTCTTGCAGAAACGCCAAGTGAACGATGGTGACGACCAATACGCCTACTTCAATATCGTATATGGTCAGACGGTGTATAACTATATCCACAACAACAAGGATAAAGGTCTCGGTCTGCGTCTGATAGTAGGTTGGGATGGTCACGAATACAACAACATCAACACCTACACCTTCCAAACGGGTGAGTTGAACGACATCATGAGTCCGGTGTCCGACCCGAGCCTTGACAATTTTCAATGGACCAAGAGCACCAACTCTCAGACTGCACTCACCTTTACGGCGGATCATATATACAACAGTATCTATTACGAGCGAGCCAAGGTCGAGAACATCTCCGGCACGGTAACAAAGTTAGAGTCAGATATCTATCTCAGCCGCGAGCGTACTGATGTTGCCTCTCTCACCCGTGACCAACTCAACCGCATGGGACAGGATAATTCGCCATACGTTTTAGAGGTCTCACGGCAAGCATATACCTCAATCAATTCTTCTTACTACGATGTTACAAATGGTGGACCGAGTTCACCATTTGCAGGACCACAGTCGAACTGGAAGAGGATAAATGTGCCTGCACTCTATTTACCCGACAAGGTACAACTCTCCCATGACGGAGGTGACAGCATCTATGTGACTTTCGAGATCCCGCGTAAATCTTACGGATTAAACGAGGACGAGTCAGCCATCATCATTGAGTACTCGACCGACGAGAATTTCGGCAGTTACGAGACCGTGCGTGAGGATTTCAACACCACCAACCGCCTTGTTGCAACAGCCTACAAGGTAGGTCTGCCTATTCCGCAGAGAATGTTAAACCAAGGTCGCAAGACCTTCTATGTCCGCCTGACACGAGAGTTTGTGAATCATACCACCACCTGCGTCAAGGAGGAAATACTCATCAATACCGACCTGCGTAAATTAGGGGCGGTAGCAGCACAAGACATGGAAGGGAAGATTCGTGTCAGTTGGTCACATATAGGCGACTACAAAGGTATCTGGACCTCGGATATGTTCTATCGCGTGCTCTATAATGTGAACGGCACACCTTATCAAAAGGACTATGCTGACCGCAACCTCACTTCGGTGGAACTGACCGAAGGTATCCCTACCTGCCAGCCTATCGAATATACCGTACAGGTCTGCACGGCAGCGCGAACGATCAGTTCTCTAACCAGTGCGCCAATCAGTATGGCAGCCACCCGTCAGGCGGTTATTACCTCACTCACCGCCACCAAGGGCGACTCCAACAACCGCGTACGCCTGCAATGGACAGTCCCCAAGGACAGAAACGGATTCTCCTATTTTACTATCACACGCGCACAGCGTGGAGACAGCGTGGGCGTAACGCTCGTGCCGCAGATGCCGATGAATCCGTCCTTGACCACCTTCACCTACGAGGACAACTCTATGGAACTTGGCTCCTATTACAACTATACCGTAACGGGTTACCGCGAGTGTGACGGCAGTGTGTCACCTATGTCTTCCCTCACAGAAACAGGTTTCGCCCTGCCCTACGGTGTAGTAACGGGGCAAATCACTTACGATGGCAGACAAGGCGTACCGGGAGTACTCGTCACTGCCACCACCGATGAGGAAGTGCTCTACCCGCAGAAAGTGGTGGCGGATACCACGTTTACTTATATTACCCACAAATTCCGTACGCTTAAACCGAAAAAAGAAAACCTTATTGAACCTAAATTTACAGGCAATTATGGAACTATTCTGTTTTGGATTCGCGTTTCCAAAAACGATAGGTCGTGGTGGACTTATTTATTCAATTTGCCGCACAGAGCAAGCATTCGTTTGGACACAGATGGTTCTGTTTACTTTTACGGAGACGTTGCATCAAGCAAAATTTCAACCGCTCCTCTTGCTCTGAATGAATGGTATCATATAGCGCTAAGCTATGCAAACGACTCTGCTACTTTGTTCTTGAATGGGCAAGTGGTTGGAGGTCGGAAATATGAACGTGATCCCTTCCGTCATAGTTCTTTTTGTTTAGGTGATTATCTGTCTAAGAATTATGAGATGGCGGATGTACGGTTGTACAACTATTGCATGGATTCCACGGAGATACAGAGTACCGCGGTGCAAATTCCGCTCAAAGGCGATGAGACGGGGCTCGAACTCTACTACTCCGCCTGCGAGGAAGGCGATGAGGTACACGATTTGTCGGGACATGGTAGAGACCTTATGATCAAAGGTATGGCCTTTGGCCAAATCCTCAATAAGGACTCCTTGCCGGCTCAAGTGCAATTCCGCACGGTAAACGACTCCACGCGGGCCACCTTCAAAGCTTACACCAAATCGGATGGTACGTACGTCATCACCGGTATTCCGTATCGCGAGGCGGGTACGTACTACAAGATCGTGCCTACACTCGGCACGCATGAGTTCGCACCGGCTAACCGTCCGCTCTATTTCAACAACAACACCAATACGCATAACAATGTCAATTTCACCGACCAGACTTCGGTGCGTGTGTCAGGTGCTATCTATTACGAAGGCACCGATTACCCCGTAGAGGGCGCACTTCTGCATATAGATGGTGTGGCATGTGTGGTAGGCGGCGTACCGGTGCTGACCAACGCTGATGGTCAGTTCTCTATCCTCGTTCCGATGGGTGAGCATTATATCACCGTTACCAAAAACGGACATACCTTCGCCTACAATGGTCGCTATCCCGAAGATCCGAACAATGTAGGCGTAACGCACGAGTTCCTGCACGATATGAATGACCTCACTTTCTACGACAATACCAAACTACTGCTCGTGGGTCGCGTAGCCGGTGGTGACGAAGAACTATACAAGCCGCACGGCATGCGTTTAGGAAAAGCTAACATCGGTCGCGCCGTCATCACGCTGCAAGCCTCGGAGATATATTCACTCAACACCGACTCCGTTGAGCGCGTCTGGGCGCAACCGACCGACAGCATCGTAGCGGCAGGACGCGTCACAACCGCTGCATCCGGTACTGACTTGAGCCACAACGTAGTTATCTACACCGACTCCATAACGGGTGAGTTCACTGCCCTGCTGCCGCCGTTGACTTATAAGGTCAAGAGCATCGTTATTCCGTCCAACGACGAATACCGCTTCAACCCGCTCTCGTATAACCCGATAGAGTTAGGTGCACAGGCAGGCACAATGATGATGCAGGACAGCTTGCGGCTGGATAGTACGACCGTACAACGCGTCAACTACCACTTGGCGTTCGATGTACCGTACTATGTAGAGCCGGTGCTGACCGTCACTGATGCTATGCGTACAGACCTTGCCTTCGGCGAGGAGTGGCTGAACTGGCAGGACGAACAGGGTAACCTGCGTATGGTACCGTCCTTCACTGTAGATTCTGCTACCGGCATGCCCGACTATCGCATGACCTATCCGCTCTTCCGGCAAGGGTTAAGCTACCGCTGGAGACTGAAAATAACTGAAACCTATGTCAATAACGATGATGCAGCCAATCCCGTCACCACCGTACTGCCGTGGAAGAACGGTATTGTCACCGTCAAGAGCGAATTAGGCAACCGTATAGCCGCTGAACGAGACACCATCATGCCTTTGGGAGAGGACTCCACAAAGACTGTGTCCTTCAAGAAAGGTGAAACGATTGCCCTGGGCGAGAACCAGATTGCCCTCGATTCCATCGGTATGGGTATATACCAGTTCCGTGCCTCCGATCCCAATATCACCAAACCCTACACACTCGGCGTAGATATCAGTTATCGCAATGTCTATGGCACGCGTAACTACTCGTGGTCGGAAAACGGACGTTTCTATGGCGTGGTACTTGGCTCGATTACCAACGGCTCCGACATCCTCACCAGCGGACCGGACGATGTGCTCTATATCCTCCGTAATGCCCCGGGTAGTGCCTCCACCGTATCTGCCACCAAAGGAACCACGTTCACCAAGACGTACAATAACACCGCCACTGCGCATTGGGGAATGAACGCCAATTTTCAGTTCGGAATAGGATCCACTAAAAATGTATTGGATAATGGAGACATTGAAGATATTTCGGATGGTTTCTTCTCATTGATGTTCATGGAAGAGCGGGGACATATCGCGACGAGCGGTTCTTATACAGGCAACAAATCATGGACAAACACCCAAACCACGGTGAATACACTGACGCAGACCGTTTCTACCACTCCCGGCTTGACAGGTGCGGCAGGCGATGTGTTTGTCGGACAAGCTACCAACGAAGTCTTCTCCAATTCGCGCCGCGTGGACTTGCAGCGTGACCCGGATGACTCCACACGGTACTATATCGGCGATTTCGACGGTTTTGTCTTCGGAAAGAGTTTCGGTACACAATTCACCTACACGCAAAATCATATCGAGACGAAACTGTTGCCCGATTATGAGCGTATGCGTAATGCCCTGCTCCAACATACGGATAAGGCTACCTTTACTCGATTCAAAAACGGCGACCGGACTGCCATCGTCAATACCACCGACAAACCGCAGTATTATACCTATCTGACAGATGCTGACCCAAAGTTCGGCGTGGATACAGCCACCTATGTTATGGTTCCCGCCAATTACCCTGATGACGGAAAAATGCATGTGGATAAAGACATGGTACAGTACTACAACGAGCAGGTACGGTTATGGAAAGATCTGCTCGCGCACAACGAGGAAATGAAAGTGATGTGCCAGCAGCGAAACGGAGCGTTCAAGCAAGACCGGTACGACCAAGCAGTAGAGAAAGTGAACCGCGTACGCGAGGTAATGAGCGCAATAACGGAGGCACGCTCCAAAATGGCGGCGGTGGCGCAATACAATATCGACAGCCTTAAAACCTTCAATAAAAACTCGAAATATGGAGACGGCAAGCAGTACCAAGGATTCTCAAAAGGCGAGGTAGAGCGGCTGCTCAAAACCTACGAAGACAATCAGAAAAAAGAGAAAGAACAACTTGATTTGCTTCAATCGGAGGATTTGGACACCCTGAAACTGAATATATCCGACTACTACGGAGGCGGCTACCTGATGCAAAATATCTCGCTCAGTCCGGGTGCATCGGTCTCTCTCGGAAATGCCAAATCACTCTCAAAGGGAAATAATGTCTCTGTCACGCACGATGGTACATTCACGTTCGGCGGAGGGTTTGCCTATACTGAGAAAGTCAAATTGATAAACGAATATACTGCCAACGCAGGAGGTGGCAGGACTTCTACAAGCGGAAGTGATGATGGCAACTCCTTCTCGACAAATATCACCCTCACGATGAACGCCACCTCGTCCATGTCGTTCGATATGTACGCGGCACCGGACGGCTTTGCGCCGATCTTCTTCGTTCGCGGAGGTGCTACCTCCTGTCCCTATATCGACGAAGAACGCACCAAATACTACGAGGCGGGACGCTATGTGCTGACCACCTCCACGGCGGCGATTGACAAACCATACCTCTATCTCCGTCAGGGCAGCAGCTCGATGCAGAACGACCTGCCCGTCGGCGCATCGGCATACTTCACGCTCGGCATGACCAACCAATCGGCTGTCAGCGGTGCCGCAGGTACGTACAAACTCCGGCCGATAGACAAACACACGGGCGAAGCACTCGGAGCCGTATTAGAGGTCAACGGTACGCCGCTCACTTCATCGGGAGTCACGTATGCCTTGCCGTCCGGCGATAGCACTTTTGTCTCCCTCCGCGTCTATCAGTCCAACCCCGAGGTGATGCGTTACGACAGCATCGGACTCGAACTCGTCAGCGACTGCGATCCGACACGCCGCTCGGAGATATGGCTCTCTGTCAACTACCGCTACTCCTGCTCGGACATCAACCTCACGCTCGATAACACGCTCCTCAACACCCAGACCAAGTCCATCCTCCAAAAGGATACGGTGGAACTGAGCGGCGAGATCAGCGGGCTGCTGCCTGACTACAGCGCGCTCTATGGTATCCGCTTGCAATACAAACGCGGCGAAGGCGAATGGAGCACCATGCGCACATGGCGCAAAGGCATCACCGTCCGCGACAACGACGGCAACTATCCCATGCCGGAGGCGGAGCACTTCCGCTTCTCCATACCTATGCCGGACAAGGACTATGCCGACGGTATCTACCAAGTGAGAGCCGTCACGGTCTGCAAACCCGCTGCCGAAGAGGAGGCTTGCAAGGAGTCAGAGACACTCACCGTGATCAAAGATGTAGTTCGTCCGGAGCCGATAACCACACCTTCACCTGCAGACGGTATTCTCCGCAACGGCAGCGATATAACGATCACCTTCACCAAGGATATCCAACCGGCACGTGTACTGGCTACCAACATCTCCGTTACGGGCGAACTGAACGGACACGATCTGCGTCACTCCGTCGGTCTGCAACTCGACGGACAGAAAGCCGCTACCCAGGCTGCGCTGCGGCTCGGCGCTTCCGACTTCACCGTCGAGACTTGGCTCAACTACTCCGAGCCGGGCGAACTGCTGAATATTGGTGGCGACAAGTTCCGCCTCTCGCTCGACGCAGAGGGCAAACTCGTTGTGCAGATAGACACCGTAACGCTTACCACGACCGCCTCGCTGCCGAAGAACAAGTGGACTTTCCTTGCCCTCAGTTATGCACGCTCTACGACGGGTAACCGGATGAACGCTTCCGTCGCTTATGATGCCGTGACCAATTCGCTGATGGTCAATACCGAGGTGCCTGCTGTCTCCACGAAGGCGGCGCTGCAACTCGGTGGAGGTACGGCTGTCGCTGCCTTGCATGATCTGACAATATGGTCTGTAGCGCGCGACATGGTCACTTCGCTCAGCGAACGCAACCGCGCCAAACAACCCTCCACACCGGGCCTCATGGCTTATTGGCCGATGAACGAGGGATACGGACCGGTTGCCGCCGAGCATGTCCATGCACGCCACATAGCGACAGGCAACAACGCCTGGTGGATAGCCGGCGAGAATTACTCTGCTGTGCTGGACGGCAGTACATCGCTGCGTGTTCCTGTCAGCGAAGTGGGTATAGCAGCCGTAGATGACTATGTGTTTGATTTCTGGGTGAACGCCAATTCGGACGGCACAATCTTGAGAAACGGAGACACCACACTCGTCTTCTCCGTCAAAGATGCACAACTTTCCTTTGCCATTAACGGGGTGACACGCAAGACCATTCCGTTTGCGCTCGGCACATGGCATTTTATTGCGCTCAATGTGCGTCGCAGCGGCTCTACCTCCGTCATCTTGGACGAACGCGTCGTCTATCAGTACGTGGACGGTAATACGACTCCTCGTCTTGGCGATTTCGTCACTATCGGTGAAGGGCTCACAGGAGCGTTCGATGAACTGTGCATCGCGCGGGCTTCTGTCGCTAACGAACTACTGCTCTTAAGCGCGCATTTCCGCCTCCATGGCGACGAGACTGGCCTCGTGGCGTACTATCCGTTTGAGAAAGACTCTATCGATAGCGGCAACCAGCACCAGACTGTTCCTACGCTGGAGGACCGCTGCACGAACACGCTGAATAAGCAAACGGCTGAGTGGGTAAATAATCTTTCGTCACTTGGAACTTCGTCACTTAGTCACTTTGTAAATACGAACCATCCCGCCTTGGTGGAGGCCCGCCCTATAGAACCGGTACCGTTCACGTACACCGCATCCGACCGCCAGATTACCATCCAACTCAATGACCAACAGATGGCACCGGCACGTGTTGAAGGATGCAACCTGAAGGTGGAGATCAAGAATGTGGTGGATGAGCATGGTAATTACTCTGCGCCTGTCTGCTGGAATATCTATGTGCAGCGCAACTCCCTGCTCTGGGAAGACAATTATGCGTCTGTCACCAAGGACGAATTGGACGAGCAATCGTTTGAACTGACCATGATTAATAACGGTAGTGAGATGCAATCCTGGCAGATTACGAATATCCCTGCATGGCTGCAACTCAATGCCACCTCCGGCGTAATCAGACCGCAGTCCGAACTGACGCTTACAGCTACGCTGCCTGCATCGCTCGCTGCCGGATATTACACCGACATACTCCTCCTCACCGGCAATGACGGCATCGCTGAGCCCTGTCTGATTGAGGCGTTCGTACTCGCCCCGGAACCGGACTGGAAAGTCAACGTCAATACATATGAAGCCACCGGCAATATCATCGCCAAACTCTCGCTGCCGGCAGGTGTGGCGCAAAGTGAGCACGATATCGTTGCAGCCTTTGTGGACGGCGAGTGCATTGGTATCGCCCGTCCGCAATACATCGGTAACTACGATGCATGGTACGTGATGATGACTGTCTATGGCAATGAAGAAAACCCTGCCCAAACGCCTATTCAGTTCCGGCTATGGAATGCCGAGTCGGGTATCACCTATTCGTCGATCAGCGTGCGTCCTTCCGCCTTCCGTTTCTCACCGAATATGGTCAAGGGTACACTCGCCGATCCTGTCATCCTCGAAGTAACAAACAGCCTGCAACAAACGATCGCGCTCCAGCCATCGTGGAACTGGATCAGTCTCAATGTCAATCCTATCTCTGCCCGCACGGAGAATGTGTTCCAACCTGTTCTCGGTGATATTACGTACGTCAAAGACAAGAATAACTTCTTCAATATCAGTAGTGCTACGATCTACGGCGGTTCGCTCAAAGTGATGGGTGTCACCTCGTCCTACCGCGTAAAGGCAAGTCGTGCTACCACGTTGACCGTTGAGGGAACGGCTGTCGATTGTGCCAAGACACCGATCATCATCAACAAGGGCTGGACGTGGATTGGCTATCTGCCGCTGCAGACAATGTCTGTCGCCGACGCTCTGGCGGATATTGCCCCTGCCTCCGGCGACCTCGTTAAGAGCAAGACCGCCTTTGCCGTCTATGACGGTGCGCAATGGGTAGGTACGCTCACTCGCATGACGCCGGGCGAAGGATATATGTACCAATCCCACGCGGCTGAAGGCTTCACCTTCCGTTACCCCGAGGTATCGGCACTGCAATCACTCCGTGCACCCGGAGCGTCCTCCCGACAAACGGGAGGAGCGGCCTCCGCCGAGAAGGGCATTCCACCAATGTCAAATGACAAATATCAAATCTTCACCCCTGTCACCGACCCGTACAGCGGCAATATGTCTATTATTGCACGCGTGATGAATGGCACCGAGCCGGTACACGGCGTGGAGGTAGGTGTCTTTGCCGGAGAGGAATGCCGCGGTGCCGCCACGGAAGATTCACCAATCACCAATGATCTCGGTTTCTGGTTCATCACCGTCGCCGGCGATGAGCCTATAGAACTCTCCATCAAGGTCTATGACCCTGCTACCGTTGAGACCGTCACAGTCAAGCAGACACTGAACTACATCGATGATGCTACCCTCGGTACTCTCGACGAACCGTATATCATCCAACTTAATGTTGCTGATGGCATTGAGGATGTGCAGGGGGACAATGTACAAGAACCAAAAGTGAAGAAAGTCTTTGAGAACGGCATCCTCTATATCCTCCGCAACGGAGAGAAATACGATGCTACGGGTAAACGGCTGAATGCGGACAACTGACAGAGTTGCTCTTTTACACCCGCTCATTTGGGCAAAAACCAAATGGGCGGGTGATTTTTTTGGTCATTTCAAAAAAAAGCAGTACCTTTGTACGCAATTTTTATATAAAGCGCTAACCCTTCCGCTGTACCGATACCTCATCGCAAGGGCACGGGCAGAAAAGATACCCATTAACACAGGATTTGCGGAACGTAGCCGTAAGAACACCATAACGAAATCATCAACACAATGAAAAAGAAATACACTCAACCACAGGTCGAAAGCACCCGTATTACCATGCCTTACATGCTTTGCAGCATCGGTAGTGTCCGAATCGGTAATTATCAAAAGAAAACAGGAGGAGGATTTACACAGACATTCTAAAAACAGACCCTATGAATAAGATATTACATCTTTCCGTTATATGCGGGGTAGTGGTGATGACTATCCCGTCTTGCAAGAAGCAAAGCAACACACCGGACGAACCGATTCCGGCAGTCAAGCTTCGTCATCTGACCGTCACGCCACAGGTTGCGGGTTCACCGCGACGGATAGCGGCTGCCACTATCACGGATGAAGGAAGTACCCTCTCCGCCTCTTGGACAGCAGGCGACTGGTTGAGTTTTTGCAACCTCAGCCGGCAAGACCATTCATCGGAGCCTCCTGTTCTCTACACAGGCAGGCTGGAAGCTACCACTACGGCGGAGGTTTCTTCGTTAGTGGGCGGTGTGACGTGTACGGCAGAGGATTATCTGGCGGTGGTATATCCGCAAAACAGTACGTTTGAATACATCGACGCAAGCACGGGATACAGGTATATTATTCCTCTCAGCGGACAAGACGGGACGCTGGGGACACTGGCGACCTCGTACCACCACCAATATGGCAGAGCGCATGTGACGGCAGTGAGTGAGACGGACGCTACTGCCACCATGGGACAGATGAAGAGTTTGCTGACTGTCTGCAAGTTCCGTTTTAAGAACAAGGACACCGATGCGGATATACCTGTTGGTACGCTCACTATCAGTTATTCTACCGATGACTCCAGCAACGGCAAGTACCCGCAGTCTGCCAGCGTCACCGTGACCGCCCTGACAGACAACAGCGGCGCGCACGCTGTAGCCAATAATGTGTCAGCGGCGCTCACTATCACCTGCCCGTCGGAGCAGAACGAGGTGTATGCGGCTATGCTGCCGACACCCCTATCGCGCACCTATAACTTTACCGTCACGAACTCCGTCGGTACTTATACCGGCACCGCTTCTGCCCAGCTTAACGAGGGCGAGTTCGTCGTGGCGACGTTGAAACTACAAATCAAAAGCAATATATGAAATTGAATCGTTTTATTAAATCGGCGGTGGTGCTGTTGATGCTCCTCGCGGGAACGAGTGCCCTGAGGGCAAGTGACTGGGTGTTGAATGAGGACAAGTATTCCGCCACACACTACACGGATCATTTGTATCTGGAGGTTTTCCTGGCGGATTTGGATGGCAAGAACACGTATTGCCAGGAGGGAACGCTGATTGCCACCAACGGATCGAAGAGTATTGACCTGTTGAGTCTGAAGTACATCAACGAGGGTGATGACGAGAGTAACAACGCAGACGTGAAAGCCAAGTTGCTGATGTCGAACGCCAAGGCATGGTTCACCAACGGTGCGTACGGTACGCCAGAACTGACGAGTTCCGAACAGACGTTCTCGCTCAAGAAATGGGGCAGCGACAAGCACTATATGACTGCCCAGATCGACCTGTATTACTCATCGGAGATGGCAGGCGGTAACTGGAAGGTCTATTTCCATTTCAAGCACTCTAACGATGACTGGTACGACCGGGTTCTGCGGTATAGTGTAGGCACCAGCACGAACCTCGGGCTGACCGATTACGACTGGAAGTCGTACACGGCGGAACTCAGCGGCATAGACCAGCTGACGTTCACCGTGCCCAAACTGCCGAACGACATAGACAGTAAGGTCAGTTCAGTTCGTATGCGTAAGGCGACGTATAACGTCACTTATAGTTTCTACAAGCAGGACGGCAGTATGGTGACGGTTGATAAGTCCTACGAGGCGGGTGCACAGGAGAAGACAGAGGAGTGTTCGTTTCCGGAGGGTGTGGGTAATCCCGCGCGTATAGACTATAAGGTGTCGGTGACGCACGGTGTGAAAGATCCCGACAACTGGTTTAATGTTCAGACCAAGACGGAGACCAAAGAGAACGCTTTTTCGCTCATTCCCATCCCCGGTGCTATCACGACCGAATACCGTCAGTTCGCCCACCAGACGGCGATGACTTGGACGAGCCATGCGGGCAGTAACTATTTGAAAGTCACGCCATTTATCTATCGTATCGAGACGGACGCCAACGGCAAAGCGAAGTCCGGCAGTTCGTGGAGCAAACGCGGTTCGCTAAGCGCAACCAACGGCGGTGCGCAGAGTTTCACCGATGACGATGCCACAATAGGCACGTATTATCAATATATGGTAGCGAATGTGCCCACCGACTTTATCGGTAATGGTGTCAGCGAGAGCAATCTGAACAGTCCGAGTGAAGCGTTGCTCGCCAAGCTCGGCTGCACCACTTCGGCGGTAGTGAGTACGGCGCCCGGCGTGACTATCTACGGCTTGCGTCAGGACTCGACCGTCAAGAACAAGGTTCGTTTCACATGGCAGTACACGCGTGTGCCGGTGAGCGATGCAACCGTCAGTTTCAAGGTGTTACGCAGTACCGATAACACCTCCTGGGCGGAGCTTCCTTCGGTGAGCGGCGATGCCAATCCGGGTGCCGGTGCGACATTAGCGTTTGAGGACAGTAACCTGCCCAACTCTATTGTGCGGTATTTGTATAAAGTACGGTTGGAGTTAGCGGGCGGTTACCGATTCGAGAGCGACGCCGTCTCTGCGGGTGCGTTAGAAAACACCACTCTCAAGACTTTTACCGCTACCAAGGGCACGCACGAAGGGAGCGTGACGCTCTCTTGGACAGCATCGCAGGTGGGTACGAGTAACAGCACGTATGTCATCTCACGCCGTTACGTCAACAGCAACGATGCGTTCATGTCCATCAACACCACCAACGGTACGGATGCCAGCTACACGTTTGAGGACAATACCGTCAAGCCGGGTTATTACTACGAGTACAGTATTCAGGTCTTCGAAGGCGGTGTTCCCCGCAACACGCTTTATGCCGTGGGTTTCTGCCAGTCCCGCGGCACGGTGTCGGGTCTGGTCAAGTACGGAACGGGTACCGCGGTGCCGGACGTACGTCTGTGGCTCCGGGCGTCAGACACAGGCGACGACAACACGGTCAAGAGTTCGTCGCAGTATATTAACGGCACTTCCGAAGGTATTGCATGGAAGGCCGATTCGGCAGAGTTGGACAAGGTCTTCGGCAGCGGCAAGGACTATACGGTGCAGTTCTTCGTCCGTCCCGATGCAAGGTTGAGCGAAGGGGCGGTGTTGGCCGGTTTGCCGGGGATGGGACAGGTTCTCTTAGGCAACTCCTCGAACGGAGGGTATGAGCTGTTGATCAACAAGAGTGATTATGTGCAGCCGGTCAAAGAGCCGGTACTGGTCACTGCCACCGACCTGTCTTCTCTGACGGGCAACTACACAGCGCAGGACGGAGAAATACTGACCGGCACGTTAGGCGGCGACTATAAAATCACCATTGCCGAAGGAGCCACTGTGATGCTTCGCGACGTAACCATCAACGGCACCAACCAACGGAACAAGTCATGGGCAGGTATCAGTTGTCTGGGTGACGCCACGCTGGATTTGGAGGGCCGTAATACCGTCAAAGGTTTCCAGCAGAGCTACCCGGGTATTCATGTCCCGGAGGGTAAGACGCTCACCATTGTGGGTATGGGTTCGCTTGACGCTTCTTCGAACGGCTATGGATGTGGTATAGGAGGCAGCTACGGCTCATCATGCGGCAACATTGTCATAGAGGGTGGTACCATCCAGGCTACAGGAGGAGAGAATGCGGCAGGAATCGGCTGTGCTAACAGCGGGTCGTGCGGAGACATCACCATCACAGGAGGAATCGTTACTGCAACGGGCAGCGGTTATAGTGCCGGTATAGGAACCGGGTATAGGGGGACTTGCGGCAATATTACCATCGCCTATACAGTGAGCAGTGTCACGGCTACCAAAGGAGATAACAGCCCTTACAACATCGGTTGCGGTCAGAATGGAACTTGCGGCACGGTAAGTGTACTGGGTAAGATCTGTTATGGCTCGGATAACCTGGATTATTATGGTTCTCTCCTGATCAAACTACAATCATACGGGTATCCCGGCATTGATTCGTGGAGACAAGGCTATCAGATGGATGCGAAATTTGTCGCTGATTCCGTGATTGTAGAGCCGGGTTACTATACCTTGAACACGTCCTCCATCGGTGCCACCCTTCCTGCGGGCCGGTACTCCTTGCTGACGATCAGTAAGACGGGCGACCAACTGGGTGTGCAGGTAGATAGCGGCGAGGTGAGAACCATCACTTTTGCCCCGCAGGAACTCTCTGTGCCTTTCTCTTTGGGCGGTGCGCAAGGGATAGCCGATGCGCAGGCTTTCCGTGGTAATTTCGCGGAGGTACGGGTATGGAATCATGTGCTCTCTGCGGCCGAGAAAGCCGGTTACTTCGACCGCGTGCTGAACGGCCGTGAGCAAGGGCTTATGCTCTACTGGCCGCTCGACGAAGGTCTGGCGCGTTATGCTTTCGATGCTTCTTATGCGAGCGACCAGCCCAACGGACGGCACGCTACGATGGGCAATAATATCGTCTCTTCACCGATAGTGCCTGCCGAGGCGCAACTCGCGCGTTACGGTGTGACCAACGACAAAGGCGAGTACCTCATCCGCGGTATTCCGTTCAAGGGTAGCGGTTCGTCTTACACCGTGGTGCCGGAGAAAGGTATCCATAAGTTCAATCCTAACACGCGTTCGCTGTTCATCAGTCCGACGAGCCTCACGGCGAACAATGTTGATTTTGAGGACGAGAGTTCGTTCCGGATGACGGGACATATCTACTACGCCGGCACGAACATCCCCGTCGAAGGTATTCCATTGTATGTGGATGGTCTGGCCGTCTCGTCCAACGGCAAAGTGCAGCAGACGGATGCGGACGGTTACTACAGCATCAGCGTGCCTATCGGCGAGCACTATGTGGAAGCCAAGTTGAACGGTCACTGTCTGGTGGATAGCGGACGGTTCCCGATCGAAGGGACGTATAACTTTGCCGATCGGGTACAGTACGACTTTACGGACTCCACGTTAGTTAACTTCGTCGGCCGTGTAGCCGGTGCCAAGTACAACGACACGCTTGCCGTCGGCTTCGGTGCGTCGAAGAACAATATCGGTGTGGCGAAACTGACGCTCCGGCTCAACAATGCTTCCTTCTCGTTCAACTGCTCGGCCGAGGATCATATCACACCGGCCGGTACCGACCGAACGTTCGAGAGCGACACCTCTTCCATCCGCAGCCACGCATGGACCGGCTCCGGCGAGGCGGCAAACACCAAGTATATCTACATTACTACGGATAGCGCCACGGGTGAGTTCTCCGCCAAGTTACCTCCGCTCAAGTATGTGATGAAGAGCGTGGAGATTGTGAACAACCGCGATAATATAGAGTTCACCTCGCTGCCGGAGATTGATTTGACCAATCCTTTGACGAAGTTAACCGACTCCATCTGTCGCGTAACAGAACAGGGCGACACCGTATATAACCGTTATAGCTATAACACCAAGAAGGTCTTCACCCACTACGCTACACCGCAGGTGGATGTAACCGAGAAAGGTTGCCCCAAGGGTGCTTTTGGTCGGGATTCCGTCATCGTGTCTATTGACGAAGAAGAGACCGACACGCTCCGCCATCTCTATACTGCGGGCGAGCAGGAGAGTGTGCAGTACCTGTTCGGCTATCCTATTTATCAGATGTTGGACAGCACGGAGTATGAGCTTCACGGCTATGAGTCCTATACCAATTACGACGGTACTATAGGTGTTACGGATACAGTACACCTGAGCGAACAGGAACTGACTATCGGCAATGAGATGAGTTCCAGACAGGCCGTTATTTACAAGGTGCCGGAGGACAGCACCCAATACTCCGTGGGCGATATCTATAAGAAGATCCACGACAAAGTAGTGCTGGACAAGGACGGTCACGCTACCTTAAGGTGGACAGTAGGCGCCCCGAACATCGTGAGTCCGTTTACCCGCCATTTCAATATCACCCTCAAACGTGACGACCGCACCTACGAGTCGTTCCGCATGGATGCTATCGTTTTAGGGACGCTCACTACCGGTAATAACTTTGTCACCCAGGGTCCGGACAAGGTGATGTTCATTCTGCGTGACCCGTATGGTGCGCACTCCAAGACGACTCTGAAAAAAGGTACTGTCAAGACCGTCTCCAAATACTACACCTACCAGCGATCCGGAGAACATTCGCTGATTGTCGACTGGCTCGGCGGTGTGGATGTAGTGACGGCTAATGGCTTTGGCGTTGCTATTATCAATTCGAGTAATGTAATAACGGACCTGACATCCGGCATCAAGGCGAATTGGAAATACACCCACAAACAAGATACTATCTTCCAGACCACAACGGTGGAGTCCTATTCCACCGGCGACAAAGATCCTTATGTAGGCGCCAGAGGCGATGTGTTCATCGGCACAGCCACCAACATCCTCGTCGGTACCTGCCGCAAGTTACATGTCCGGAAGGACAGCTCTGCCGACAAGTACACCATTGTTCTGGAGGACGCTTTAGCCATGGGCGAGAAGGTCAGTACGACCTTTGCCTACTCACAATACGAGTTAGAGACGGTTATGATACCCAAATGGAAAGACCAGCGCAAGCAGTTCCTGACCTACGTACCAACCCGGCAGGAGGCGGAGGACTACGTCAACAACACCGGTCACACCAAGTACCTCACATGGCTTCAACCCACGGATGAGCACTACGGCGACAGCGGCTACTACGCCTTCAAGCCGGACACCGCCACGCTCAGAAAGATACAGCAAAGCACCAAGAAGGATATTGCGGAATGGGATAGCGTAGTGATGTGCAACAACCAGATTAAAGCGTGGGAAAAATGGATGTCATACAACGAGCAGAAGAAGATAGAAGCTATCCGGAAAGGCAATTTCAAAAACTACTCCATCGACGGCGGTTCAAGTCGCACTTTCACTTTCCGCAACGATACTACGACGCTGGACCAGACCCAGACGGACTATTCCATTCAAGCCGTATTGGGATGGAAAGACAGCTGGGAAATCAAATCGGTCACTTCTTTGGGAGTCCGAACCAGTTTACAGACTTCAGTAGGCGGAGGAACGGTCAGCGGTTCGGGCAATGATACTACCAGTTATACCGAATGGGAATATGTACTCGCCGACGGAAACCGAGATGCAGACCTCTCTATCAACATGTACGATTCGGAATCCGGCAACGAGAGTAAGATCTTCTCGCTCTTCGCCGGTCAGACGTATAACCCCTACGAGGCCGCCGACTCCACCCACTATTACAAGCCGGAGGGCAAACCGTTGCCGCTGAGCAACGCCTCAGAGCAGATGGAGCAACCGTTTATACAGATCAGCAAGGGTAACGAGGCACCTGCCAAATCCGTCACCTTGACAGACATCCCAGCCGGTCAGAGCGCGACGGCTACCCTCTACTGCTCCAACATGTCCAGAGCGCACCAGCAATATCCGTTCGGATATGATGTTGTAGTGATGGAGAAAACGGATACTACAGGTCTGCAGATACTGATGGACGGTACACCCATCAACGGCCGTACTATCTGGACGGAACAAGGTACCACCGTCAAGAAGACCATCACGGTTTCGCAGACCGACCAGTCTATCCTCGACCATGAAGGAATAGAGATTTACTTCTTGTCGCAATACCAACCGAAAGTGATCTACGACCACGTGACGCTCAATGCCCATTTCGTGCCGTCGTCTTCTCCTGTGTCTCTGACAGTGACGAACCCCATCGTAAACACTGACCCGACAACCGGTAACGGACAGTTGCAACTGAAAGTCTCCGGCTTTGACAGGACATTCAAGAACCTCAAGAACGTAGGAATCCAGTACCGCTTTGCGGGTAGCACCCAATGGACGACGCTCCATACATGGGTGACCAACCAGGCCGATTCAACGGACAAGAGTTACAATACACTCCCGCCGACGGGCGATTTGCGATTGACGTTAGACATGTCTAACAATATCAGTTACAAGGAAGGAGACTATGAGTTCCGCGCCTTCACCACCACGCCGTACGGAACTGAGGAGGTACATGTGTATAGCGAGGTGACGCAGGTCATCAAGGACATGACAAAACCCCGTCCGCTCTTCACTCCCGCCCCCGCCAACGGTATCCTTGGATACGGAGAGAACATGTACGTGGAGTTCAACGAGGATATTGTGCCGGGTTATGTGGGCGACAAGAACGTCATCGTCACTGCCAAACTGAACGGCAGGCAGATAGATCATGAGGTATCCTATCTACTACTGCCATTTATAACCGAGCCGAAAACGGTTAACCCCGTCTTCCTCAACGGCGATTTCTCGATGGAGTTCTGGCTCAACTGCCATGAACAGGGTACGATACTCCACCAAGGGGCAGACCAAGGCAATTTTGCTCTCTCGGTTGATGAGGGGGGACACGTCGTAGTCCGCATCGCCGGTGCTGAGTTCACCAGCAAAGAAACCCTGCCGATGGATAAGTGGACCTTCATTGCGCTGAACTACAAGGCGTCAAGCATGAGTTTCAGCATGCTCGCGCAGTACGACGAGACAACCGTTCGCCTCTTCAGTGAGGAGTACGTCTCCGAGACAGCTATTCAGCGCGCCAACTACACGGTGGACAACTACCTCTACCTCGGACCTGTCAATGCCAACATCCATGATCTGGCGCTCTATAATATCTACCGCGATGTGCTGCAAGCAGCCGGTGAGAAATATGAGTCGAAAGACACTTATACTTATGGTCTGACCAACTACTGGCATATGAACGAAGGTCATGGTACGGTGGCAGCCGACACTCGTCACACGCATGATTTCGAAGTGGTTGATTCATGGGATATCCAGAATAGCAATTACGCCTTGCGCATAGACAGCACTGCCGGTGCGCAGTTCGACATATCGCGCATCAGCACCGGTCTGAACGACAGTTACGCGATCGAGTTGTGGTATTCGCCGACCAGTATAGGCTACGACACCGTTTTTGAGACACAAGGCCTGTGCCTGCGCTACGATTCGTTGCACAATATCGTGTTGGACTATGGTACCAAATCTCAGACGGTAGCGTCCCATGCTGATTTCTTGAATCTGGGCGGTATGTGGCATCATTTAGCTCTCAATGTAGTGCGCGGTCAGGCAGCTTCCTTCTACCTCGATGGCAAACGCACGGCAGTCATTGCCGAAGCGGATGTACCGGTACTGAAAGGGGCTGTGTTTACCGTTGCCAAAGGAAACAAGTTCTCTTTTGTGGACGAGATCCGTATCTGGAAGGCGACGCTCTCGGAGGAGCGGCTGTTGAGCAATCAGTATAATACCATTGACACCTCCGATGTCTATTCGCGCGGTTTGATAGCGTATTATCCTTTCGAGAAGGACTCTACCATCAATGGTATCAAGACCAAAGGCGAGACCCTACAGAACATGGCACCTCAGTCCAATACCGGCAATGCGGGTGACATGATGGCTGTCGAAGCGATGGCAGTCAAGCACACACCGCCGCTCAAGAACGCACCCACCGAGACGCGCATCACCGCGCAGCCCGTCGCCTCCGAACGCAAGGTGGTTATCAACATAGCCGAGACGGAAGTATCGCTACGCGACATAGAGGGCACGACGCTCAACATCACCATGTCGGAGGTTCACGACCTGCATGGTAACATGTCCAACCCCATCAAGTGGACCGCATACGTGCAGCAAAACACCCTCAAATGGTGTAAAGATTCCGTTTCCATCAGCAAGAAGTATGGTGAGGACTATACCTTCGATGTAAATATTGAGAACAAGAGCGGCCAGATTGAATACTACACCTTGGAGCATATGCCCGAGTGGCTCACGCTGGTGGATGGTAATGGTCTTTCCGGTTCCGACTTTGGACTTTCAACAGCCTCTGAAGTTATGCCATTAAAGACGACGGTTCTGCGCTTTGCTGTCACCCCCTATGTGCCGGTAGGTAATTACGATGTGACCATCGGGTTGAAAGGCAACAACGAGATTCTGGAACCGCTCCGTATCGTGATGAAAGTGCGTGGCGAAGAACCCGAATGGACAGTTGATCCGACGCTTTACGTACATAACATGACCGTCATCGGACAAGTCTATCTCAGTGGCATCCTCATGGAGAACCCCGAGAGCATGGTAGCTGCCTTTATCGGCGGCGAGTGTCGAGGCGTGGCCAAACCCGAGAAAGTGCGTGGAGCAGCTTTTGTGACGCTCACTATCTACGGAGAAGATACTGCTACGAAGGATGGCGGTAAACCCATATCCTTCCGCATCTGGGACGCAACCAAAGGTGTAGCCTATACCGATGCGAAGGTCAAAGTACCAAGTGACCAAGTACAAAGTACGACCGTCGTCTTCCATCAAGATCTCATCCTCGGTAACTTCGACCAACCCGCTATCTGGACCAAGTCGGACAATGTGGAGCAACTCATCTCCGTACATGAGAACTGGAACTGGATCACGCTCGGTGTACGTCCTGAGACGCAATACTGCGACATCCTCTTTGCCGACTACAACGGATGGGGTATTCTGCTCAAGGATACCGGCTCCTATATCCAGTCCAACGGTGCGGAATGGAAAGGATCACTCCGACCTGTTGTCAATACGATGTATAAGATGAAGATCACCCGCACACCTGCTACCGAGAACGCGGTACTCAACACGCAACTCGCCATCTTCGGTCAGCAGTTATCGAGCGACTCGATGACGGTAACTATTCAGCCGGGTTGGAACTGGTTGCCTTATACCCCGCTCACCACCAAGCGCGTGGCTGGTGCGGTAGCCGGAATGCACCCCCGGAAAGGCGATGTCATCAAGTCTCAGACGGCCGTCTCTATCTATGGTACTAACGTATGGGAAGGCTCGCTGCAGTCGCTCGAATCCGGGCATGGCTATCTCTATTATAGCACCGACACCGTAACCAAGAGTTTCGTCTATCCCACGGATATCTACCAGCCGAACGGCACTTTGGGTGCTCCGATGAGAATAAATGCGAAAATGGTAAATGCGAAAATGGTAAATGCCAACTATCCCGGCAACATGACGATGACCATTCGCCTGTTAGACGGAGAAACTATAGTAGATACCTGCGAGATAGTTGCTTTCGTGGAGGACGAGTGCCGAGGTGCCGTGCGGGCCGATGAAGAAGGACTATACTACCTCGTCATCAGCGGTGAGGGAGCAGGGCAACATATGAGTCTCAAAACCGTCCTCGATGGAGAACTTGTCACGATTGACAATTCTCTCACGTATGTTACTGATGATCATATTGGTACGCCGTGGGAACCCTATACCATCCAACTCAACGCAGCAGAAGGCGTGGAGGAAGTGGAGACATCTGCTACGCCTGGCGGATACCGCAAAATCCTCATCAACGGTATTCTGTACATCGTCCGTCCTAACGGCGAGATGTATGATGTGACGGGCAAGAGAGTGTCTGAGAAATAAATCATAGCTTTCGGGCTACATCTGAGGGAGGCGGAGCACTTTGACGGTGCTTCGCCTCTTTCTTTGTGTCCTTGTGTGCGTGCAAGGGCTCCACCACTTGATGCCTGTTCCTTACTTTGTCTATTGCGTCCGCATTTGATGCGGACATGAATATGTTTTCTTCGTTAATTTCAGGTCGATACTATCGACCGCTCCAAAAACAATTAGTATGAAATACAAAGCTATGACCCACACCCAATTAGCGGATTGCGCGGGTGTGTCGCGTCGCACATTATATAAATGGTTACACCCGTACAAGGATAAATTACGAAAGTTAGGCGTCCAACCTAACGCCAAAGTGATCCCACCAAAGGCTGTACGTTTTATCTGTGAAACCTTCACGATTGATATAGACTAATGCCTTTTCTTGTATCATATAACCCTCGCGCGCCACCTCTCTATCGGGGTTCCCAATGAACGCTAACGGAGTGCGTTCGGTGGGGAGAGCGGAGGCATGAGTTGCCTGTCGATTTAGCAGAGCGGTATCGACCTTTGCACACTCGTAGCCGAACGCGAAGGAGTGGGATTTATTGTGCATAATTGGGAAGTACTGGGAAATCACCATCCCCCTTGTCGTATCTTTGCACTCGATTTCGAAATCAAGTTAACAAAAGTACTAATCCGTCAATTTCGACACTCCGCATGGTTGTCTTTCAGGTCGTAGATCGGTCTTTCAGTGCAACGGTCTAACAGCGTAAGCGGTCTATCAGCACGAAGTGCGGTCTGTTGGGGTTGGCACAACACCAACATTATTATGAGTAGAATTAAACCTATGGGACTTATCGAGTCCATGTCCGGCAAAGTATGCGAACACTCTGACATGTATTTCTTCCATGAAGCGATAAAGCCGCACCGAAAATCGTCCGGGGAACGGTATGAGGAGTAAGTGCGGCGCGCGAGTCCGCAGCAGCCTTCACCGCTGCAAGGACATAGAAGTAATCGTTTGAGCCAAAGCGAGATAAGAACTCCTTATACGGCATAAAAAAGCCCGAGTGATTAGCTCGGACAATCTGATACTCATTCTCAAAATCAAGAAAGATTAATTAATCACATTTTGAGACAGAAATTCTCACAGAACTATTATTAGCATCAGCAGATGCTCCAGAACATGTTGTTACTTCAACTTTTTTGCTGCTATTTGCAGGAATAACAATTGTTCTGTCTTTGGCGCAAGAATCGCCATTTTTATCCACAACAACTATAGCCACGGTTACATTCACCATGTAATTGTTGTAATTTTGGCAAGTGACGTATAACGAAGAACCACTGCTACTCATTGTTGGTTCTACATTGCCAGTAACTTGACATCTACCATACTGAGCATAACTTGCTACAGCAATTCCTAAAACAGCAAAAGCAATTAATAGATACTTTTTCATTTTTCTTTTGCTCACTTATATCCCATCGAGCATCGGTTTAAAAAAGTTAGTTATCAAATGCGCATACAATCTTCTGCACCCCTTCATTTGCGATTAGGCGGCTAAAAGTACGCGGCAAAACTTCTATTTCTTCTGTTTCAGAATAACCACGATAATAGTATGTTGCATATACCACAATTTCATCATCGGTAATATTCAGAATCTTTCCTCGTTTCAATTCGTAATCACAGCTAAAAATCAAGCAACTTTTTAGTTTGTTACTCCTAGAATTGACTACTCTATTCCTTGCTCCAGATCTTATAGCAAGACTAAACATCCCATCCGATACCTTTGTAATACCAGATAGAGGAACCACTGTTTCTGTTATCTGATTGGGAATCAAGATAATAGTATGAGCAAATGAGTTATTGGTAATATTATTCCCTTCTTTTTCTCGCTTTTCATTTTCAATTTGTTGGAGATCGGAAGAGCGTCGTGTAGGGAA
>ERZ842401.1537-NODE-1537-length-32817-cov-56.374672_pt1 | contig 32817 bp, 33 predicted proteins | sample MGYA00521270_ERZ842401 | MGnify/ENA primary metagenome ERZ842401 (study PRJEB31892, sample SAMEA3878208) | bioreactor metagenome | biome: Moose rumen | place: Sweden | collected 2011-10 | study: EMG produced TPA metagenomics assembly of the PRJEB12797 data set...
TGGATATTGAGTACGCTGCGTTCTCTATCCCTAACGACTTCATCGTGGGCTATGGACTGGACTACGACCAGCAGGGGCGCGGACTGAAGGACATTTATTCGCTGGCCGAATAACTTCGGAATGCCGAAAAAACGAAATAAGCTATGCGATTCGTAAAGCTGCCCCATCTGCCCAGTGACGTGGAAGCCCGCAAGGGCGATCTGCTGACGGACTTGTGGTTTAAAGGCAAAGAAACAAAAATTAAACAGGATAAACAAGAAAAGAAAATTCAAATGAAGAACATTGTAATCTTTGGTGCCCCTGGCTCAGGCAAGGGGACACAGAGCGACCTGCTCATCGAGCATTATGGACTGGGACATATCTCTACCGGTGACGTGTTGCGCAACGAAATCAAGAAAGGAACTGAACTGGGCAAGACCGCCCAGAGTTACATTGACAAGGGCAACCTGATACCCGACGACCTGATGATCAGTATTCTGGCTGGGGTCTACGACTCGTTCGGACGCGGTCACAAGGGCGTCATCTTCGACGGTTTTCCACGCACCATCCCGCAGGCTGATGCCCTGAAAAAGATGCTGGATGAGCGCGGCGACAAGGTGGCTGCCATGATAGAGTTGGACGTGCCGGAGGACGAACTGTTGGTCAGACTTGTCAAGCGTGGCCAGGAGAGCGGACGTGCCGACGACAACGAGGAGACCATCAAGAAGCGTTTGGTGGTGTATCACTCGCAGACTCAGCCGCTCATCGAGTGGTACAAGCAGGAGGGACTGCACCACCACATCAACGGTTCGGGTACGCTGGAGCGTATCTTCAGTGACATTCAGAAAGTGATAGATAATATCTAGTCAAACTAGTCTGACTAGTAATACTAGAATGATATGGAGAGTAACTTTGTAGACTACGTCAAAATCATGTGCCGCTCAGGCAAGGGCGGGCGAGGGTCTATGCACCTGCGTCACGTAAAATATAACCCCAACGGCGGCCCCGACGGTGGCGACGGTGGCAAGGGCGGCAGCATTATCCTGCGCGGCAATCACAACTACTGGACACTGCTACACTTGAAGTACGAGCGCCATATCTTTGCCGAACACGGTGGCAACGGCGGACGCGACAAGTGTCACGGTACCGACGGCAAGGATGTCTACATTGACGTGCCCTGCGGTACGGTAGTCTACGATGCTGAGACGGGAAAATACGTCTGCGACGTTACCTACGACGGACAGGAAATCGTGCTGCTGAAGGGCGGACGCGGCGGACTGGGCAACTATCAGTTCCGCTCGGCCACCAACCAGGCACCGCGCTATGCACAGCCCGGTGAACCGATGCAGGAGATGACCGTCATCCTGGAGCTGAAACTGCTGGCCGACGTCGGACTGGTGGGCTTTCCCAATGCAGGAAAATCGACGCTGTTGTCTTCGCTGTCGAATGCACGTCCGAAGATTGCCAACTATCCCTTCACCACCATGGAGCCTTCGCTGGGCATTGTGGGCTACCGCGGACAGAAGTCATTCGTCATGGCCGACATCCCGGGCATCATAGAGGGGGCTGCCGAGGGCAAGGGCCTTGGGCTGCGCTTCCTGCGCCACATTGAGCGTAACTCACTGCTGCTCTTCATGGTGCCGGGCGATACGGACGACATCAAGCGGGAATACGAGATTCTGCTCAACGAACTGCGTCAGTTTAACCCGGAGATGCTGGACAAACACCGTGTGCTGGCCGTCACCAAGTGCGACCTGCTGGACGACGAGTTGATAGAGATGTTGCGTGAGACGCTGCCCGATGACCTGCCCGTGGTATTCATTTCTGCCGTGGCCAATAAGGGGCTTGACGAACTGAAGGATGTGCTGTGGGCTGAGCTGAATGCCGAGAGCAACAAGCTGTCCAGCGTCATGCAGGAGGATACGCTGGTACACCGCGACAAAGACATGACGCGCTTCGCCGAAGAACTGGCTGACGAGGGTGAGGACGAGGACATTGAGTTCGTGGACGATGACGAGATAGAGGATATCGATGATATTGAGGACTACGAAGACTTTGAATACGAGGATTAAACCGATACTGCTTGTTGCTTCCTTCATGCTGGCGCTGACTGGCTGTGCCCAGACTAAGGGGCTGTCACAGGACGTGCCGCGCGACAGCAGCCAGTGGTGGTGCTATCCTCTGCCGGGGGCCAAGGTAATCAGTCCTTATGGCGGACGGCGTCACCACTCTGGAACGGACATCAAGACCAAACCTGATGACAATATCCTGGCTGCCTTTGACGGGGAAGTGGTCTATTGTGGCTCTTTCTATGGCTATGGCAATCTGATTCGTATCAAGCATCCCAATGGTTTGGAGACTTATTACAGTCATAACTCGAAGAACCTGGTGAAGGTTGGCGACTGGGTCAAGGCCGGGCAGGTTATCGCACTGACGGGGCGTACGGGACGTGCTACTACCGAGCATCTGCACTTCGAGACTCGAGTCAACGGCAGGAAGGTTAATTCTAACAAGTATTTTGACCATGTGAACCATACCGTCCGTTTGAGTGCTTTCAAGAAGACTAGGGACGGATACGTCATCAAGTAGAGAGCGACAGGAGAGGAATGCTCTGCTGCAGACAGATAAAGGAGGCATATCGTTATGTACGACATGCCTCCCTTTATGACTTGTGTCAAAGAGTCTGCTTAGTTGAACTTCAGAATCTGGCCCGCTCTCAGCTTGGCGTTCTTCTTCAGGTGATTCAGCTTCATGATGGCATCCACCGTGGTACCGCGATGCTTGGCAATAGAATAGAGCGTCTCGCCCTTCTTCACCTTGTGGAAACGGGTCTCCTGTGCATAGGAGGCTGCCGGGGCTGCCATGGCCAGTTCTATATCCTCGCCGCGAACGTCTGCTGGACTATAGCTGCCGCCGTTTTGTACGCCGCGCAGACGGGTGGCAGCAATCGACTCCTTCTGGTAGGTTGCCTTGCAGAATGTGAAGTAGTCGTCTACAACATCCTGATTGCGGAAGTCAAACATCAAGGCGGGGTTCAGAGCCACACCGCAGAGGCGGGTCTCGAAGTGCAGGTGTGAACCGGTGCTGCGTCCCGTGTTGCCGCCAAGACCGATGGGATCGCCGGCACGAACGTCCTGATCCTCAACTACGAGTTGCTTTGACATGTGTGCATAGTAGGTCTCCAAACCGTTGGGATGGCGAATGACAACGTACTTGCCATAACCGCGGCCTTCGTAGCGTACCACGCGAACCTTGCCAGAGAAAGCTGCTCGGATGGTATCGCCCGTATAGACCTTGATATCCAAACCCTTATGCTGGCGTCCCCAGCGTGAACCGAAGTTGGAAGTAAGCACGCGACTGGTTGTCGGCATGCAGAAGTCTTTCAGCGAGATGCGGAACGTGTCAGGCATCTGTGTCACATGACTGTGGGCGTGCAGGTTGTCCCAGTCGTCATAAAGGTCGGCGGAAGGAGTCTCGTAACTTTCAATATCTATCAGTCGGTGTAGGGCTACACTGTCGACTGCTTTCATTTTTCTGTCAATAGGTGCCTGACGTGCCAATAAGTCCTGTCCCGCTATCGGGAGTGTACTTAACGTTGCTAATGTCAGGAATGCAATGGTCTTCAATATCTTCATTATTCAATAGAGGTTTCGGGTTTAAAACTGTAGCGTTCTGACAACAGAACGGTGCAAAGGTACGAAAAATTTCCTAAAGGGCAAGCGTGTTAACACTCTTTATGTGTGATTTAACACTTGCAGGGGCGTTTTTTAAGATATGACGCCCCAGTTGATGTTGGTTTTACGCAATTCTCGCAGTCGTCTCCAGAGCAATGCGTAACGCTCTGATACACAGGCGGGGTCATCGTCGATGATGAGCTGGGCTTCGTCGCGGGCCATCTGCACCAGTTGGCCGTCGCGGGCTATGTCGGCAATCTTCAGGTCGAAGGCCATACCGCTCTGCTGTGTGCCCTCCAGGTCGCCGGGACCGCGCAGTTTGAGGTCGGCTTCGGCAATGCGGAAGCCGTCGTTGGTCTCGCACATGATGTCGATGCGCTTCTTGGTGTCTTCTGCTAATTTATATCCTGTCACGAGGATGCAATACGACTGGTCGGCACCCCGTCCTACGCGTCCTCTTAACTGATGGAGTTGGGAGAGACCGAAGCGCTGAGCCTCGAGAATGACCATCACAGAGGCATTGGGAACGTTGACCCCTACCTCGATAACCGTAGTGGCCACGAGGATTTGTGTCTCGCCGCTGACGAACCGCTGCATCTCCGCCTCCTTGTCGGCAGGCTTCATCTTGCCGTGTACCTTGCTGAGGCGGAATTCAGGGAACACCTGTCGTAATACCTCATAGCCGTCTTCCAGATTTTTCAGGTCAATCTTCTCGCTCTCTTCTATCAGGGGGAAGACGATATAGACCTGCCGACCTTGATGAATCTGGTTGCGGATGCTGTTGTAGAGCGACGGCAGCGAGCGGTCGAAGACATGTTGCGTCACCACGGGTTTGCGACCAGGAGGCAGTTCGTCAATCACACTCACGTCCAAGTCGCCATAGAGCGTCATCGCCAGCGTGCGGGGAATGGGTGTAGCCGTCATCACTAATACATGGGGTGGGTTCTGGCTCTTGCTCCACAGCTTCGCACGTTGGGCTACGCCAAAGCGGTGCTGTTCGTCGACCACCACCATACCTAAGTGGGCAAACTGCACCGTATCTTCAATGACTGCATGGGTGCCGACGAGAATCTGGACGGTACCGTCGAGCAGTCCGTCAAGGATTTCCTGGCGGCGTTTGCCTTTGACGATACCCGTCAGCAGCGCCACGCGGATGTCCATTCCTTTCAGGAAGGCCATGATGGTCTGCAGATGCTGTTCTGCCAAGATTTCCGTAGGAGCCATGATGCAGGCTTGGAAGCCATTATCCAGCGCGATGAGCATCGACATCAGGGCTACCAGCGTCTTACCGCTGCCCACGTCGCCTTGCAACAGTCGGTTCATTTGCCGGCCCGAGCCCATATCCTTGCGAATTTCACGAATCACCCGTTTCTGGGCTTCCGTCAGGGGGAAGGGCAGGTTGTCTTTGTAAAAGTTGTTGAAGTGGTCGCCCACTCTCGAGAAGACGTAGCCTCGGTATTTGCGTCGCTGGTCGCTGGCATATCTCAGGATGTTCAGTTGGACGTAAAAGAGTTCTTCGAACTTCAGACGCACACGAGCGCTTTCCAGTTCTTTGGCATTCTGAGGGTAGTGTATCTTGCGCAACGCTTCGTCGCGCGACATCAGGTGGAGCTTCTGCGTGATGAAGTCGGGCAGGGTCTCAGGAAGCGGTTCTTTAATGACGCTGAGGAGCGTTTTGACAAAACGGTCTACAGAACGGGAGTTCAGCCCCATCTTCTTCATCTTCTCCGTCGTGTTGTAGTAGGGCTGCATACCCATTGCCGACAGCTCCAGCTTGTCGGCGGCGTCAATGTCGGGATGCGTCACGTTGATGCGTCCGTTATAGACATTAGGTCGTCCGAAGATGATATATTCCTTGCCGATGGTGTAGCTCTGTTTGGCGTACTTTCCGCCATTAAACCAGGTGAGGTCCATCACCTTTCCTGTCCCGTCGGTAAAGTGGGCTACTACACGTTCCTTGCGGGCACTCATCTTGAAGGTCTCGAAACTGAGGATGTGGCCTTTCACCTGTACGAACGGCATGTCGCCCGTCAGTTCGCGGATGGCGTAGAGACGGCTGCGGTCCACATGCTTGTACGGGTAGTACTGCAACAAGTCGCCATACGTCATGATGCTCAGTTCCTCGCCCAGCATTTTCTTGCGCTGAGGCCCCACCCCAGGCAGGTATTGTATGTCTTGTTGCAGAATATCGTTCATCCTATAAGCACTTCTGCAATCTTCAGGTCGTAAGGTGTGGTAATCTTGATGTTCTCACGATTGCCCTCCACGAGGGTGATATTGAAGCCAAAAGCTTCGACCACACTGGCATCGTCGGTAAAGCCGTCGTTGTAGGGCTGGCGGTTAGCAGCTTTCAACAACTGGATATCAAATGTTTGGGGCGTCTGCACCAATCGGTAATCATTACGTGGTACCGTTTCGGACGTTTCACCTTTTAGGTGGCGAACCGTTTCTACGACGGGGATAACGGGAATGACGGCCTTCTTCTCTCGTGCCGTCTCGTAACAGTTGTGGATAACCTCGATGCTGGGGAAGGGACGCACGCCATCGTGTACACCTACTATACCCTCGGCATTATCTGGAATCAGGGCTAAGCCGTGCTGCACGCTATGGAAGCGCGTCTCACCACCATCCGCCAATTGGTATGCTACTGTGAAGTTGTGTTTCTGACACAACTCCTTCCAATACTCCTGCTGAGCCTTGGGCAACACGAGGATAATCTGCAGGGTGGGAGAGTACTCGCGGAATCTTTCGATGGTTCGCATCAGCACCGGCTTCCCACCAACGGGGAGGAACTGCTTAGGAATATCAGAACCCATGCGCAGGCCCTTACCGCCTGCTACGATAATAACATAGTCCATCAGGCCATGAGGTGTTTGAAGCGCATGCCTTCGGCTATCTGGTCGGAAGTCTTCTTGTCGACCAGTTGGGCCAGCAGTTCGTAGGCGAAGGGGAAGGCGGCGGCTGGACCCTCACCTGTGGTGACATTGCCGTCGACGGTGACGAGGTCGGCGGTATATTTTGCTCCTTCCAATGCCTGTTCGAAGCCAGGATAGCAGGTGGCGCGCTTGCCCTCTAAGATGCCTAACGGGGCGAGGACGACGGCAGGTGAGGCACAGATGGCAGCTACCTTGCGACCGGCAGCAAACTGGTCAACGACGGCCTTGCAAACGCCCTTGTGGGCAAATAGGTTCGAGGCACCAGGCATACCGCCCGGCAGGAACAGCAGGTCGGCATCGGTGAAGTCGCCTTGTTCGAACATGATGTCAGCCTCGATGTTCACCCCGTGAGCTGACTGTACCAAGGGGAAGTCAGAGATGCTTACTGTGGTGACGTCAACACCTCCGCGACGCCATACGTCAACAGGAATCAGGGCCTCGACATCTTCGAAGCCGTCTGCTAAGAATACATAAACCTTCTTCATAGTTCTTATTTTAATGCTTGTAAGTATTGCTTGATGGTTTCCTTGAGTCCTAAGTACAGGGCGTCGCAGATGAGGGCATGACCTATCGATACTTCGTCGGTCCAGGGGATGAGCTGATGGTAGTAAGCCAGATTCTCCAGCGACAGGTCGTGACCGGCATTCAGACCCAGTCCTACGCGGCGAGCTTCTTCGGCAGCGGCGATGAACGGGGCGATGGCTGCTTCACGATTCGCCTGATAACCAGAGGCATAAGGCTCCGTATAGAGTTCCACGCGGTCAGCCCCGCAAGCTTTGGCTCCCTCCACCATTCGCGGGTCGGCGTCGACAAAGATGCTGGTGCGGATGCCGGCAGCCTTGAAAGTCTTGCAGATATCCGTCAGGAACGACTTGTTTTCCAGCGTGTCCCATCCGTGATTCGACGTAATCTGGTCATGTCCGTCCGGCACGAGCGTCACCTGTGTGGGTACTACTTCCAAAACGAGTTCGGTGAACGAGTCGATGGGATTGCCTTCGATGTTAAACTCTGTGGTAATCTGGGGTCGCAGGTCGCGAACGTCCTGGTAGCGGATATGACGCTCGTCGGGTCTTGGGTGCACGGTAACACCCTGTCCACCAAACAGTTCCACGTCGCGTGCGACACTCAGCACATTGGGGTTGTTGCCACCTCTGGCATTGCGCAGCGTGGCAACCTTGTTGATATTTACACTCAGTTTTGTCATTTTCTTCAGCGATTTGATGAGTTTTCTTGCTGCAAAGATACGATTTTTTTCTTTTTTTGCTACCTTTGCAGCAAAAATAAATGCTTATGGCCTCACGAAAACTTCGATTTGCCATCTTTGGCAACCTGTATCAGCCCAAGAAATCGGTGTCCATCCAGAAACTGTTGGCTTGTCTCTCAGCCCGACAGGCTGATGTGTGCATTGAACGGGAGTTCTATACCTTCCTGACTACAGGACAGAAGTTGCCCGTCGAGGGTGTTCATGTGTTTGATGGCGGAGCGTTCGAGGCCGACTTTGTCATTTCGATGGGTGGTGACGGTACTTTCCTTCGTGCAGCCAGCAAGGTGGGCGACAAGCAGGTGCCTATCTTGGGCATCAATACCGGACGTCTGGGTTTTCTGGCCGATGTGAATGCGCAGGAGATAGAGCATACGATAGATGCCTTGTACGCAGGCGACTATGCCGTAGATACGCGTTCGGTCATCCGTGTGGAGACCGAGGGAAAAGCCATTCAGGGCTATCATTGTGCGTTGAATGATGTGGCTATCCTGAAGCGGGACAACGCCTCGATGATTAGCATTCACGTCACCGTGAATGGCGACTACCTGACTACGTACCAGGCCGACGGACTGATTGTCAGTACGCCAACGGGTTCGACAGCTTATTCACTCTCCAATGGTGGACCTATCATCGTGCCTGGAACGCACGTGTTCTCGCTGACCGCTGTGGCTCCCCATTCGCTGAACGTGCGACCTATCGTGCTCTCTGAAGACTCAGAGATACGGCTGACGGTAGAGAGTCGTACGCATAACTATCTGGTAGCCCTTGACGGTCGTTCGGAGAACCTGCCGGAGTCCGCCCGTCTGACTATTCGCAAGGCGCCCTATCGTGTGAAAGTCATCAAACGTGCCGGGACCAAGTATTTCCACACCCTGCGCGAGAAGATGATGTGGGGTGCCGACCAGCGCGGCTGACGCTCCCGAGTTTTTTCTTTCTACCTTGCGGCAATTTTTATGTTGCTCGTCCTGCAACTTATGTTGCTCGCCCAACAACACATGTTGCTCGTCCAGCAACATGTGTTGCAGGACGAGCAATGGAAATTCCATCGGGTTCCCTTTACATTTATATTGAATAAGGTGGAAATGTTAAAAGTGCGTTAAACCAAAAAATAATGCGCGAAAAATTTGGAGGGAACGGATATTTGCCTTACCTTTGCAGTGTACTATTAAAGTAGTACACTATAACAGAGCAATTTCAACCCATAAAAACGATAAAGAATATGATTGACGTAAAGAACATCAGTTTCAAGTACAAGGGCCAGAAGGCGCTTGTCTTTGACGGGTTCAGCCTCCAGTTAGAGGAGAACCGCATCTACGGCTTGCTGGGCAAGAACGGCACGGGCAAGTCGACGCTGCTTTATCTGCTCTCAGGCCTGCTGCGCCCCACCTCAGGTTCAGTTAGTTGCGATGGCATCGCAACATACAAGAGAACGCCGGAAATGCTGAGCGACCTGTTCCTCGTGACGGAGGAGTTTGAGATGCCCGCCATCCGTCTGTCGGAATACGTGCGGCTCTACCGTCCGTTCTATCCTCAGTTCTCCGACGAGGTGCTGCAGGGCTGCTTGGCCGACTTCGAACTGCCTGCCGACGTGCAGTTAGGACAGCTCTCGATGGGTCAGCGCAAGAAGGCCTATATTGCCTTCGCGATGGCTACGAACACCCGTTACCTGCTGATGGACGAGCCGACCAACGGCCTCGATATCCCCTCGAAGTCGCAGTTCCGCAAGGTCATCGCCCAACACATGACGGACGAGCGCACCGTCGTCATCTCCACCCATCAGGTACACGACGTAGAGCAGATGTTAGACCACATCGTGATGCTCGACCAACGTTCCGTCTTGCTGAATGCCTCGATGCAAGACATTCAGGACCAATACACCTTTGAATACCGCACGCCCCAGCAGATGGACGACACGGTGCTCTACGCCGAACCCACGCTTCAGGGCAATGCCGTCATCTGTCGCCGACAGGAAGGTGATGCCGAGACCCATGTGAACCTCGAACTTCTGTTTAACTATAAAACGCAAGCCAAATGAACAACTTCAATTTCAATAGATTCTCGCAGGCGCTGAAGTGCCACTTCATGGTGACTCGCAAGACGTGGATACGCCTTTTCGGCATCTATACGCTCGTCCTGTTTATGGCCAACCTGTTCTTTACCCGTGTGCAGGGATTTGCCTATAGCCACATGGTAGAGCACTTTACGATGGACGAACTGATTCGCACTTACAACCAGCATGTGCAGCAGACTGCCTACTTTGGCATCATCTTCTTCTGCATCGCGATGCTGTTTTTTGCCAGTTTCCTGTTCTCGCAGATGAAGGACACGCGTTCGCGCTCTGCCTATCTGCTCTGGCCCGTCAGCCATCTGGAGAAGTACGTCATCAGCCTGTTGCACTCCATCGTGCTGGCGGCTGTCCTGACGATTGCCGCCTACGTGCTGGCCGACGCCCTGCGCGTATTCGTCGACTGGGTGACTGGTCGTATCATCATTTGGGGTGTTCCCAAGCTCGTCTATACGATTAGTCATAATTCTGCTTTACGTGGTTGGCAGATGATTTGGATGACCTTAGCCTGGATGTTGTACTTCCATTCGCTCTACATCGTTGGCGGCACCCTGTTCCGTCGCCACCAGTTCCTGATGACCAGCGGCACGATTCTCGTCACCGCCATCCTGCTGACCACCATTGTGAACCAGATAACCTGGAGCGGAGGGGGCTTTAACTTCATAACGAGTACTTGGGACGAAAAGACGCTGACCTATACGCAGACCTTCTATCCAGCCTTCTATATCATCAATACGGTGGTCTCGCTACTCGTCGTATTCCACTACTGGGCTTCCTATAAGCTGTTTACGCGTATGCAAGTGATTAACAATAAATGGTTGAACGTATGACTTTCACTAACGACAAGGCGATATACATCCAGATGGCCGACCGCCTCTGCGATGAAATACTCGCCGGCAAGTATAAAGATGACGACCGCATCCCGTCGGTTCGCGAATATGCCGTGATGCTCGAGGTCAATGCCAATACGGCAGTCAAGGCCTACGACGAGCTCTCGCGCGCGAACATTATATATAATAAGCGGGGGCTGGGATACTTCGTCTCGCCTGGTGCCAAAGAACAGATTCTCGATGAGCGTCGACGCGACTTCATGGACAACAAACTGCCCGAACTTTTTCGCCAAATGAAACTTTTAGGCATAAAAAAAGTAGAGATTCGCAACCTTTTAGACCATTTCGACGTCTAACAGACAGATATGATACACTTAAAAGACATTAACAAGACCTATCAGGGAGCACAGCCCCTGCACGTGCTGAAAGGCATCACCCTCGATATCGAGAAGGGAGAGTTCGTCAGCATCATGGGCGCATCAGGCTCAGGTAAGAGTACCCTGCTGAACATCCTGGGTATTCTGGACAACTACGACTCAGGGAGCTACGAGCTCAACGGCGTATCCATCTGGAACCTCTCCGAATCGAAGGCTGCCGAGTATCGTAACCGTATGATTGGCTTCATCTTCCAGTCATTCAACCTGATTTCATTCAAGACCGCAGTAGAAAATGTTGAGTTGCCACTTTTCTATCAAGGGGTGTCGCGTAAGAAGCGACACACCCTTGCGCTGGAATACCTGGAGCGCTTGGGTCTGCTCGACTGGGCTGAGCACTACCCAAACGAGCTGAGTGGTGGACAGAAGCAGCGTGTGGCTATTGCCCGTGCGCTGATAACGAAGCCCCAGATTATCCTGGCCGACGAGCCGACGGGTGCGCTGGACTCAAAGACAAGCGTTGAGGTGATGCAGCTGCTGAAACAGTTGAACGCGGAGGAGCAGATGACGCAGATCATCGTCACCCACGACCCCAACGTGGGTGCACAGACCAACCGCATCATCCGCATCAAAGATGGGGTGATTGAAAGGTAAAAAGGTAAAATAGTAAAAAGGTAAGAAAGGTGATAGAACTACTGAAGGAAATAGCACAAACGGCCAAGCGCAACAAGTTGCGCACCACGCTGACGGGCTTCGCCGTGGCGTGGGGCATCTTCATGCTCATCGTACTGCTGGGAGCCGGCAACGGACTCATCAATGCCAACATGCAACAGGTGAGCAGTTGGCTGACCAAGTCGATGGAGGTCTACGGAGGCAGCACCTCGAAGGCCTACCAGGGACTGAGCGAGGGGCGCTCGATAGAGTTGAACGCGTACGACCTCGGTGCGACTGAAAAGGAGTTCAAGGACCATATAGACGACGTGGGTGCCGCCTATTACTACAGCACGACGGTCAGTCACGGCGAGCAGTACCTGAACATGCAGATCATGGGCGTGTACCCCATCCACAGCAACATCGTCAGGCGCGAACTGCTCTGCGGTCGCCACATCAACGACATCGACCTGCGCGAGAAGCGCAAGGTGCTGGTGCTCAGCGATAAGCAGGCCCGTGAACTGGAGCCCAAGGACTACCGCACGCTGGTGGGCCAGTACGTCAAGGTGGGCAGTCTGTCGTTCAAGGTGGTGGGCGTCTACAAGAGTCCCGGCGACGGCGAGAGTTCGGCCTACGCGTCGTACTCGACCATCAAGAGCATCTATGGTGCCAACAGCACCAGCATCGGCAACATCGAGTTTACCTTCCACGGACTGACGACGGAGCAGGACAACGACGCCTTCGAGCGTGACTACCGTCGCCGACTGAATGCCAACCACCAGGCGCACCCGGAGGACGAGCGCGCCATCTGGATATGGAACGGATACACGCAGAGCTTGCAGATGGAGCAGGGCATCGCCATCATCCGCACGGCACTCTGGGTGGTCGGCCTGTTTACGTTGCTCTCGGGCATCGTGGGCGTGTCGAACATCATGCTCATCACCGTCAAGGAGCGCACCCATGAGTTCGGCATCCGCAAGGCCATCGGCGCCAAGCCCTGGAGCATCCTGCGCCTCATCATCGTCGAGAGCGTCATCATCACTACGTTCTTCGGCTACGTCGGCATGGTGCTCGGCGTACTGGCCAACGAGTACATGGACGCGACGATAGGACACGAGACTATCGACACGGGACTCTTCAAGGCTACCATGTTCCTGAACCCCACCGTCGGACTGGACGTCTGCATCGAGGCCACAATGGTGATGGTCATCGCCGGCACCATCGCCGGCCTCATCCCCGCCTACAAGGCCAGTCGTATCCGACCCATCGAAGCACTTCGTGCCGACTAACTCTGAACTGTGAACTCTGAACTGTGAACTCTGAACTGTGAACTCTGAACTGTGAACTCTGAACTGAAATGAGAATAGACATTGATTCATATAGAGAAATACTCGACACGCTGACGCGCAACAAGTCGCGCTCGTTCCTGACGGGCTTCGGCGTCTTCTGGGGTGTCTTCATGCTGGTGGCGCTCATCGGTGGTGGCCAAGGCCTGAAGGAGATGCTGGAGAAGAACTTCGAAGGCTTCGCCCAGAACACCGTCTTCGTATGGGGACAACAAACATCGAAGCCCTACAAGGGGTTTCGCAAGGGCCGTTGGTGGAGCATGGACTACAAGGACATCGGCCGGTTGCGCCAGCGCGTGCCCGAACTGGATGTCGTGGCGCCGGTCATCTTCGCCCCTTGGGGACGGTCCAACACCGCCTACTATGGCGACCAGAAGTCGTCGCCCCGTCTGCAGGGAACTTCACCTGAGTACGCTCGGGTGGTGTCGCCCAAGATGTACTACGGTCGCTACATCAACCAGATGGACATGACCGAGCGCCGCAAGGTGTGCGTGATAGGTAAGAAGATATACAAGGAACTCTTCAAGGAGGGTGGCGACCCCTGCGGCAAGAAGATTCGCATCGACTCAACCTACTACGAGGTCATCGGTGTCGACTATGCCTCGGCCAGTATGAACATCAACGGGCGTAGCGAGGAGAAAGTGACGCTGCCCATGACCCTGATGCAGCAGATGTTCAATCGCGGCAACGAGGTGGACATGATAGTGGCCACGGGGCGTGAGGGCGTGGTGATGTCACACCTCACCGACCGCATCCGCGAGGCTGTCACTATGGCTCACTTCGTTGACCCGACGGACGAGCAGGGGGCTACCGTCTTCAACACCGAGGTGCTCTTCCAAATGCTGAACAACCTCTTCCGGGGTGTCAACTTCCTCATCTGGCTTGTCGGACTGGGCACGCTGCTGGCCGGCGCCATCGGTGTATCGAACATCATGATGGTCACTGTCCGCGAGCGCACCACCGAAATTGGCATCCGCCGTGCCATCGGTGCCACGCCCCGCATGATTCTCTCGCAGATCATCTCCGAGAGCATCGTGCTCACGCTGGTGGCAGGCATGTCGGGCATCCTCTTCGGCGTGCTCATCCTGCAGATGCTCGAAATGGGCAGTATGGAGGACGGCATCATCACCACCCACTATCAGGTGGGCTTCTGGACGGCCATCTTTGCCGCTCTCGTCGTGTCGGCTATGGGCGTGCTGGCCGGACTGGCTCCCGCCGCCCGTGCCATGAGCATCAAACCTGTCGACGCCATGCGCGACGAATAGCGCGCCAAATAGTGTGTGGGGCGATTCGGTCGCCCCAATCAAAACGAAATAACAAAAACAACAAAACAATATGAAACGTTACAGCAAACTGATTATTGCAACCATCATTGCATTGATTTTCATCGGAACCTTCGTGTTCCTGTGGCAGAAGAGCCAACCCAAGGAGGTGGTGTACAACGAATTTACACCAGAGTTGAACGACCTGCGCAAAACCACCATCATTACCGGCAAGATAGAGCCCCGCAACGAGGTGAACGTCAAGCCTCAGATCTCCGGCATCATCACCGAAATCCTGAAGGAGGCCGGCCAGTACGTCCAGCAGGGTGAGGTCATCGCCAAGGTGAAGGTGATTCCCGATATGGGGCAGCTCTCCTCGGCTGAGGCGCGTGTCCGTCTGGCTGACATCAACCTCCAGCAGGCCAAGGTCGACTACGAGCGCGAGAAGAATCTCTACGACCAGAAGCTGGTGTCTGCCGATGAGTTCGACAAGATATCGCAGCAACTGAAACAGGCCCAGCACGAAGTGGCTGCTGCCCAGGATGCCTTGCAGGTGGTGCGCGACGGTGTGTCGAAGTCGAACGCCTCTGCCTCCTCTACGCTCATCCGTTCTACTATCAGCGGTGTCATCCTCGACATCCCTGTGAAGGTGGGCAACTCGGTCATCCTCTCCAATACCTTCAATGATGGTACGACCATTGCCTCTGTAGCCAACATGAACGACCTCATCTTCCGTGGTAACATCGACGAGACGGAGGTAGGCCAACTCGTCTCTGGCATGCCTATGAAGATTACTATTGGTGCCCTGCAAGACCTGAAGTTCGACGCTGCCCTGGAGTACATCTCGCCCAAGGCCGTCGAGTCGAACGGTGCCAATCAGTTCGAGCTGAAGGCCGCCGTCCATCTCACACCCAATAGCGTGGCCAGCGGTTCGGCCACTGACTCTTCCTCCACTTCTGCCGGTACTCTCCGTTCTGGCTATTCTGCTAATGCTGAAATCGTTCTCGCTCATGTCGACAAGGCACTCACCATCCCTGAGAGCGCCATCGAGTTCTCGGGCGACAGCACCTTCGTCTATGTTGTCAAGGGCGATGGCAAGCAGAAAACCTACGACCGCCGTCCGGTTACCACAGGTCTCTCTGACGGTGTGAACATTGAGATCAAGAAGGGCCTTACCGCCAAAGACAAGGTGCGTGGTCCACAGGTAGTAACAGACGACAAGGAAGACTGATTAAAAGGTAAAAAAGTAAAATAGTAAAGTAGTAAGAAGATGAACGATATGATAAAGAATAATGATCCGGCATTGAAGATATGGAGGAAGGTAGTAGGTGTTTTGCCTTTTTACCTTTTTACCCTTTTACCTTTAAATGCGCAGACCCCTTGGTCGCTACGTCAATGCATCGACTACGCCATCGGTCATAACATAGAGATTCAGCAGCGCGACAACCAGCGACTGCAACAGGAGTACCAGCTCTCTACCGCGCGCAACAGCCGCTTGCCAGACTTGAACGCCCAGGCCAGTGAGAACTTCTCTTTCGGTCGTGCACAGACACTGGATGGTACCTATTCCAATCGCAATACTAACAATGCGTCGTTTAGTCTGGGTACCACCGTACCGCTGTTCACGGGATTCCAGATACCGAACAGCATCAAACTTAGTCAGTTGAATCTCGAAGCAGCTACAGCCGATCTGGAGAAGGCCAAGAACGACGTCAGTATGCGGGTAGCACAGGCCTATGTCCAGATACTCTACGACATGGAGATTGCCGATGTGGCCCGTCGTCAGATAGCCATCGACTCGCAGCAGGTGGCCCGCCTCAGTGCCTTTGTCCAGAATGGCAAGGCCAGTCAGGCCGAATTCTCACAACAGCAGTCTACCTTGGCGCAAGCCCGTCTGACGGCTACGCAGGCCAACAACAACCTGCAGCTCTCTGTCCTCACCCTCACCCAGCTCTTGGAACTGCCTACCCCCGACGGCTTCACTATTGCCCGACCGGACATTTCCGGAACATCTGCATTATCCGGGATGTCTGCTATGAGCCCCGACGCTATCTATGCCGAGGCACTTGCCGTCAAGCCCGAGGTGCAGGCCGAACAGCTCCGCCTCTCTGCCTCCGAGCGTAATATCGACATCGCCAAGGCTGGTCTTTATCCCAAATTGAGTTTAAATGCTGGTCTCCAGACCAACTACTACAAAACGAACGGCATTGCAGCCGATGGCTTTATGAGTCAGATGAAGAACAACTTTGCGCAGTATGTCGGCCTGTCGCTCAACGTGCCTATCTTCAATCGCTTCCAGACGCGCAACAGCATCCGCTCGGCCCGTCTTGATCGTGACAACCAGCAGTTGGCGCTCGACAACGTGAAGAAAACACTCTACAAGGAGATACAGCAGGTTTTCTATAATGCCCGTGCAGCCCAGACCAAGTATCAGAGCAGTGAGACCGCTATGCAGTCAGCCAGCGATGCCTTCACACTGATGCAGGCCAAGTACGAGAACGGCAAGGCCACCTCGACAGAATTCAACGAAGCGAAGAACAACTATCTGAAAGCAGAAAGCGACCTGGTACAGGCTCGCTATGAGTATCTGTACCAGACCGCCCTTCTTGATTTCTATCGTGGTCGCGAGTTGTCGTTCTGACTTACTTGAAGTTCTGCAACTCGTAGAGCGCCGGCAGGGCCTTGCCGCTCTCGTTGTCAAACAGACTGGCATTGTACCAGCCGTCGGTGACGCGCTTCGTGTTCCAGTCCAGTCCGTATTCGTTGGCTTCCATCATCCACCAGAACAGGCCTGTCACCCTTGGATGGTTGGCGTTTAGGATGGTGATGAGGCTAATGGCGAAGTTCTTCTGGCCTGTCTCCGTGATGGGGAAGTAGGAGGAGTAGTTGTACTTGACATCTTCTGGCTGGTACTTATGGTAATAGCCAGTCTCGACTATCATGATTTCTTTCGAGCTGAACTTGTTTTCCAGCGAAGTGAGTGTGGCGTTCATCGTTTCCAGATTTCCATGGTAGTAGGGATAGTAGCTCAGACCAATAATGTCGTAGTCCACACCGTTCTGCCCGGCACGCTGGTAGAAGTCGGCAAGCAGCGACGCGTTGGCTATCTGTTCTGTGTGCAGGATAATCTTGGCGTTGGGGCATACCTCACGACAGGCCTTGCCGGCATTCTTTAGAGCTGTGGAGAAGTTGTCCCAGTTCGTGTCGGCATAGGCGCTCCAGTCGTTGGAAGACTTGGGATATAGGCGTCCACCGTCCCAGAGCATACCGAAGGAAATCTCGTTGCCAGTCTGAATTAGGTCGGGCGTAGCACCGGCAGCAACCAAGGCTTGTAATGCCTCCTTGGTGTAGTTGTAGATGTAGTTCAAATAAGGTTCGTTTACCGACAGGAACAAATAAGGTACTGTCTGATGCTCTGGGTCGGCCCATGTGTCGCTGTAGTGGAAGTCCAGCATGAACTGGAAACCGGCATCCTTGATGCGCTTGCCCAGGGCTTTCACGTACTCCAGGTCTTGGCAGACGCCCTGTCCCTTGGCCTCTGTCGAGGCACGGCTGGGATCTACGAACAGACGTACGCGCATAGTGTTCATACCTTGCTCCTTAAAGAACTTCAGCAGATAGTTGTCGCCGTACTTTTGCTTGAGGTTATGACCATCCTTGTCTGAGTAGATGGCTCCGTGCTCCTCATACTTCGTCAGCAACGAGATGTCGCCTCCTACCAGTTTGCCCGTAGGCGCAGGCGCGGGCTCTTGTTTCAGCGTCGTGAAGCTTTGTTCTGATGAGTAGACAGCCTCACTGCCCTTCAGGGCGTATGCCTTGACGTAGTAGGTAGTACCCTCATCCAGTCCGGATAGATTTACCTTGAAGTTATTTGTGGGCGAGATAACCTTGAAAGCTGCCTGAGCCTCGAAGCCCTTGGTAGTTGCATAAAGGATGCCCCGCTCAGTGATACCGTCGCCGTTGACAGTAACTGATACTTCGGCCGAGGTGTACTGCACATTGGTGATGACTGGTGTTCCCACCTGGATGGGTATCGATGGCGTGTCGTCTGGGTCGTCACTGCCGCAGCCTGTGACGGTCAGCAGTGTCGCAGCTGCCAAGAGCAGCATACTCAGTATTTTTGAATGCTTCATAGTTTTATTTTCTTGTTTCTTACTTCTTATGTCTGTTGGCCCGCTGCTCACGGTATTTCGCTTTCTGTCGGGCAGAGCCGCTACCGTGGGCACCGGTGATGTACTTCTTTTTCTTGGCCTTGGTCTTCACCTTGTCGTCCTCTTTGCGGGGACCGCCCCCCCGGCCGAACGAGATACCATTGACGAGGATGTCCTCGAAATCACTTTCTCTACTCATAGTATAGCAGTAGCAAATTCTTCACACTTCATTTTCTCCTTAATGATGGAACAGGCGCACACCTGTGAATGCCATGGCAATGCCGTACTTGTCGCAGGTCATGATGACGTGGTCGTCGCGCACCGAGCCGCCGGCCTGGGCGATATACTCCACGCCGCTCTTGTGGGCACGCTCGATGTTGTCGCCAAAGGGGAAGAAGGCATCCGAGCCGAGGGCCACGCGAGTGTTCTGAGCTATCCACTCCTTCTTTTCAGCCAGAGTCAGCACCTCGGGCTGGTGGGTGAAGAACTGCTGCCAGGCACTGTCGCGTAGCACGTCGTCGTGCTCGTCTTCCGAGATGTATACGTCGATGGTGTTGTCACGGTCGGCTCGGCGGATGCCCTCCTTAAAGGGCAGGGCCATCACCTTCGGATGCTGGCGCAGCCACCAGATGTCGGCCTTGTTGCCGGCCAAACGGGTACAGTGGATGCGGCTCTGCTGGCCAGCCCCGATGCCGATGGCCTGTCCATCCTTGACATAGCATACGGAGTTGGACTGGGTGTACTTCAGCGTGATGAGGGCAATGATGAGGTCGCGCTTAGCCTCCGGCGTAAAAGTCTTGTTCTGTGTAGGGATGTTCTCGAAGAGGGCGGGGTCGTCCAGTCGGATTTCGTTGCGTCCCTGCTCGAAGGTCACACCGAAGCACTGCTTGCGTTCGATTGGCTCTGGCTTGTAGATGGGGTCAATCTTGATGACGTTATAGGTGCCTTTGCGCTTGTCTTTCAGTATCTCGATGGCCTCGGGGGTGTAGTCGGGGGCAATGACGCCGTCGCTGACCTCGCGTTTCAGGATGAGGGCGGTTGTCTTGTCACACGTGTCGCTGAGAGCCACAAAGTCGCCATAGCTCGACATGCGGTCGGCGCCGCGGGCACGGGCGTAGGCACAAGCCACGGGACTGTCGTCCAGACCCTCGATGTCGTCCACGAAGTAGATTTTCTTCAACGTGTCCGTCAAGGGCAAGCCTACGGCGGCACCGGCGGGACTGACGTGTTTGAACGAGGCGGCGGCAGCCAGACCGGTGGCTTCCTTCAGTTCCTTCACCAACTGCCACGCGTTCAGCGCGTCCAGGAAATTGATGTAGCCGGGACGGCCGTTAATCACTTCGATGGGTAACTCGCCCTCGGTCATAAAGATGCGTGAGGGCTTCTGATTGGGGTTGCACCCGTACTTTAACTGTAATTCTTTCATGTTTTTATTGCGATATTTTTGAACTTTGTTGCAAAGGTACAAAAAAAATGTGTAACTTTGCACGCGTTATGGAGAAAAAACGACATGCGCTTCGCAAACTGTTGGAAGCTGTGGAGCATGAGTTACTCAAGAAGCCCAACCGTAAAACGCTGGACCGGCTTTCGCTGTTAGCCGGTTTTCAGGACTGGGATTCGTTCCAGGAAGCGTTGCATGGCGAGAGTGACGAGGCCGTCTATGGCGGACATGAGAAAAAGGCTTAACACATGATAGATATTAGAGAAAGTCTACAAGAACGCATCTTGATTTTGGATGGTGCGATGGGGACGCTCATTCAGTCGTTGGCACTGGATGGCAGTATGTTCCATCGTGGACCTTTTGCCGACTGGCCCGTGTCGCTGGTGGGCAACAACGACGTGCTTTGCTTGACAGCGCCAGAGGTGATAACCGATATTCACCGTCGCTATATAGCGGCAGGGGCCGACATCATCACTACCAATACCTTCTCGGCTAACCGTATCAGTCAGCGCGAGTATCACTGCGAGTCGCAGGCACGTGAGATGGCGATGGAAGGAGCACGCATTGCACGGAAGGTGGCCGACGGATGTAAGGAGCGTAAAATCTGGGTGGCGGGTTCGATGGGGCCTACCTCGAAGTCGCTCTCCTTGGCTTCCGACATGAACGAGCCGGCAGAGCGTGCCATCGATTTTGACGAGATGGCGGCAGCCTACGGTGAACAGGCCGAGGCACTGGTGCAAGGCGGTGCTGACGTGTTGTTGCTTGAGACCTGTTTTGACGCCTTGAACACGAAGGCGGCTCTATATGCCATTCAGCTACTGAACGAGCGACTGGGACGTGTGCTGCCTGTCATGGTGTCGGTAACTATTAACGATCGCAGTGGTCGGACGCTGACGGGACAGACGTTGGAGGCGTTCTATGTCAGCATAGCACACTATCCCATTCTGAGCTTCGGCTTGAACTGCTCTTTCGGAGTTGTAGATCTGCGCCCCTTTGTGGAGCGTCTGGCAGCCATGATACCTGCCTATATCAGTCTGCATCCCAATGCAGGCTTGCCCAACGAGATGGGCGAATATGAGGAACTGCCCGAATTTACAGCCGCTCATCTGCGTCAGTTAGCGGAGGCTGGACTGCTGAATATTGCAGGTGGCTGCTGTGGAACAGACGACCACCATGTCCGTGCCATCAGCGAAGCATTGAAAGGACTGCCTCCCAGACTGTTGCCTGAGGCTGACCACCGGATGTGGGTGTCAGGACTGGAACCTCTGCTCATAGATAGGCAAACACAGAACTTCATCAATGTGGGTGAGCGCACCAATGTGGCGGGCTCGCGTAAGTTTGCACGGCTCATAGCCGCCAAAAGCTACGACGAGGCCATGCAAGTGGCTCGTCAGCAGATTGAGGGCGGGGCAGCCGTCATAGACATCAATATGGACGACGCCATGCTGGACAGTCGTACGGAGATGCGTGCCTTCACCCGATATCTAGCCAACGACCCTGCTGTGGCTCGCTCGGTCTTGATGATAGACTCCAGTGACTGGCCTACCGTACTCGAGGGACTGAAGAACGCCCAGGGACGTTGTATTGTCAACTCTATCAGTCTGAAGAATGGTGAGCAGGACTTCTTGGACAAAGCCCGTGAACTATGGCGCCTGGGCGCGGCTGTCGTGGTGATGGCCTTTGACGAGACAGGTCAGGCGACGACGTACGAACGCAAGATAGCCATTGCCCAACGCGCCTACGACCTGTTGACAGGCATCGGCTTCCGCCCGCAGGATATCATCTTCGACGTTAACATCCTGTCGGTTGCCACGGGCATTAGTGAACATGCCAGGTACGGCATCGACTTCATCCGTGCTGTGGCTTGGATAAAGCAGCACCTGCCCTATGCCAAGACCAGTGGTGGTGTCAGCAATCTGTCGTTTGCCTTCCGCGGTAATAATAAGGTACGCGAGGCCATGCACTCGGTGTTCCTTTTCCACGCTATACGTGCCGGACTGGATATGGCCATCGTCAATCCGTCCATGTTGCAGGTGTATGACGAGATAGAACCCTCGCTGTTGAAGGCTGTCGAGGACGTGATTCTGAATACGGACGACGGGGCTACGGAGCGTTTGATTGCATTGGCTGACGCGCTGAAACAGGCTCAAGAACAGACTGCCGGCGATAGTAGGGAACAGCAGGTAGAGTCGTGGCGCAGCAAGTCGGTGGACGAGCGACTGGCCTATGCCTTGAGCAAAGGCGTTAGCGACCACCTGGCCGAGGACATTCCTGAGGCTTTACAAGTCTACGACAACCGTCCCGTCGAAGTGATAGAACAGCCGCTCATGCGGGCAATGGAGCATATTGGCCAGCTGTTTGGCGAAGGTAAGATGTTTCTACCGCAGGTGGTGAAGTCGGCCAAGGTGATGAAGGAGGCTGTGGCCTTGTTGCAACCCTATATTGAGGCCGATGCAGCAGGACAGGGACGGCGTCCGCTCATCCTGACGGCAACGGCCAGTGGTGATGTGCACGACATCGGGAAGAACATCGTGGGCATTGTGCTAGGCTGTAACAACTTTGATGTCCATGACTTGGGCGTCATGGTGCCCAACGAGACCATACTGGCTGAGACCCTGCGCCTGCATCCCAGCTTGGTAGGTATCAGTGGACTCATAACCCCCTCACTCAAGGAGATGGAGAACCTGTGCCGTCTGTTCCAGCGCGAGGGGCTGAAGACGCCTATTGTCGTGGGTGGTGCTACAACGTCTGCTGTTCATACGGCGGTCAAGTTGGCTCCGCTCTACGACGGTTGTGTCATCTATGGGGGCGATGCGTCACAGACCTCTGTGCTAGCCAAGAAACTGCAGATAGACCCCGAGGGTACCGTCCGACAGATCAAGGCAGAACAGCAACAGATTAGGGAAGCCTACCAGGAGCACCATGCCGAGTTGGCATCCTATGCGGAAGCCAATGCACAGGCGCCGCAGCTGTCGATGGCCGATGACGGCTATCCCACGCTGGCCGAGTTGACTGCACGCATCCCGCCAGTTGATGTGCCTATTGCCCATGTATCGGAATTTGTCGACTGGCGTATGCTCCTGTTGTTCTGGGGTTTCAAGGGGGAGACACTACAGCAGCTGCTGGTTAATCCCGAGGCAGAGAAAACTCTGTACGAGGGTAGGGCATGGCTCGACAAGGCAGTGGCTGAAAGTAACGTACGGTTACAGTTGTTGGTACGTTTTGAACAGACTTTGCGTCACGGCAATGACCTGATGCTCGGTGACGGACAGGTGCTCCCCATGTTGCGTAGCCAGAGCCAGACAGGACACTATCTTTCGCTGGCCGATTTCTTTGACGAACAGCGTCCACGCCCCTTAGGGTTGTTTACCATTGTGGCACAGCCAGTCAACGCCCCTGCCGATGATGCAGAGCGGCTGATGGGCCATGCCGTCTGTGCCCGTCTGGCTGAGGCCTGTGCCGAGTGGCTGCAGCAGCATCTCTACGGTTCCCGCCGTGTGTTACGTGCCGCCTTCGGCTATGCGTCGTGTCCAGACCACTCGCTGAAACGTATCGTCTTTGACCGTTTGCAGGCAGAGCAGCAGTTGGGCATTACGCTTACCGACCACTATTCCATCCAGCCTTCAACAGCTGTTTGTGGTATGTTCATCGCTCATGCTGAGGCCCGCTATTTTCCTGTGGGCCGTATTGACAGCGTTCAACTGGAAGACTACTGCCAGCGCCGCGGTATTACCCTGGAGGAGGGTGAGCGGCTGCTGTCTAAATATTTGAAAGACTGATAAAGCATTATGAGTAAAGTCATCGATATACTGAGAACTAGTAAGGCACCCTTCGCATCATTCGAACTGGTGCCGCCCCTGAAAGGTAGCGACGTAAGTCGTCTCTACGATAGTATAGAACCCCTCATGGAGTTTGCTCCGCCGTTCATCAATGTGACGTGTCATCGTGACGAGGTGGAGTACGTTCCCAATGACGACGGGACCTTTACCCGCCTGACACTGGCTAAGCGTCCTGGTACGGTGGCTATCGTGGCGGCCATCATGCGCCGCTGGCCGCAGTTGGAGATAGTGCCGCATGTCATATGTGGCGGAGCCTCGCGCTCCAAGGTGGAGAGCGAGTTGCTGGACCTGCACTTCTTAGGCATTCAGAACGTGGTGGCCCTGCGCGGCGATGCTATCCCCGGGCAGCGTTACTTCATTCCCGAGGCTGACGGTTTTGCACATACGGACGAGTTGGTGGACATGATCAGCCACCTAAATCAAGGCAAGTATCTGGACCCGACAGTGAAGAATGGCCTGTCGACAGATTTTTGTGTGGGAGTAGCCGCCTATCCTGAGAAACATTATGAGGCAGCCAACCTGGCTACAGACATCCAGCACCTGAAACGTAAGGTGGAGGCTGGGTCCGATTACATTGTCACACAGATGTTCTTCGACAACGACTGCTTCTTCCGCTTTGTGGAGCGTTGCTGGGAGGCAGGTATCACCGTACCTATTATCCCCGGACTGAAGCCGCTCTCGACAAAGCGGCAGATAGACCTCCTGCCCCGTTCCTTCCATATTGACATCCCTCAGGAACTGGTGACCATGATGTCGCAGACAAAGAACGCTGATGAGGCTTACGAGGCGGGTATCGCATGGTGCATCCGTCAGAGCCGTGAATTGCTGGAGTACGGTGTGCCCGCTATCCATTACTATACCATGGCCAAGACGGACAATGTGTGTCGGATAGTCCGCTCTGTCTTCAAGGCTGAAGGGAATGCCCGTTGACGGAAAGAGATCTAAAAAAGAATGAGAGGCACTTGCGGATAAACCGTTGAGTGCCTCTCTTTCTTATGTCGTGCAGGTTCGGGAGTGCTATTACTCCTTGTTTGCAACACCGCTGCGCTTCTCCTTGATACGGGCAGCCTTACCAGTCAGCTTGCGCAGATAGTAAAGCTTAGCGCGACGAACCTTACCAACCTTGTTCACCTCGATAGAGTCGATGTTGGGCGACTCAATGGGGAAGATACGCTCTACACCAATGGTACCTGACATCTTGCGAACAGTGAAGCGCTTTTTGTCACCGTGGCCGCAAATCTTAATGACGACACCACGATAGAGCTGGATACGCTCCTTAGAACCCTCGATAATTTTGTAAGCGACAGTAATCGTGTCACCAGCCTTAAACTCTGGGAACTGCTTGCCGGTTGCAAATGCTTCTTCAGCAACTTTAATTAAATCCATTGTTACTTTTGAATATTAAATTTGTTGTATCGTTCCAACGCAACATAACAGGTCTCTCGTTACCTCCTGCCAGCGATTACGCCGAAAAGCGGGTGCAAAGGTACAAAAAAAAGTGAAAAGTGAAAAGTGAAAAGTGAAAAATTTGCTGATGCTGTGCGTTTTTTTACTTTTTTTTTGTAAATTTGCGCCATAAAAACCTATGATTATGAATAAAAACCTAGTATCTATTACTTTTATTACTGGCATGATGGCCTTGGTGTCGTGTCGTTCACACTATGAAGTGGCCGATATCCAGCGAAGCCGTATTCTGGTTGATGCCCGCTATGATGCCCGGCCTGACGCGCAGGCTGCCGAGTTTATGAAACCTTATAAACACGTTGTCGACAGCATCATGGGGCCTGTTGTTGGACGCTCGGCCAAGTATATGACGGCAAAGCGCCCCGAGGGTACGCTTTCGAACCTGTTGGCCGACATCATGGTGTGGGCTGCCAAGGACTATAACGAACAGCCGGATCTGGGCATCTACAACATGGGTGGTGTGCGTGCCGACCTGCCGAAAGGAGAGATTACCTATGGTGACGTGCTCGACATTGCACCTTTTGAAAACAAGATCGCCTTCACGACGCTCTCAGGGACAGATCTGCTGGAGCTGTTCAGCCAGATGGCCAATGTCGGTGGCGAGGGCGTCAGCCATTCTGTACGGATGGTCATCAGCAAGGACGGAAAACTGGTTAGTGTCACGGTCAATGGCGAACCTGTAGATCCCGCCCGCGATTATCGCATCACTACCATCGACTATCTGCTGGGGGGAACTGACAAGATGGAAGCCTTCAAGAAAGGACGCAACGTGAACTCACCGCAGGAGGTATCCAACAATACCCGTTTCATCATCATGAATTACTTCCGTGACTTGACCCGTCAGGGCAAGGAGGCCGATGCTGAAATTGAGGGACGTGTAAAGGTAAAAGAATAAATAGTAAAAAAAACAAAGAGATTATGGAAACAGCTAATTCTATATATAATAAGGTGGTAAAAATGGTTGTAATGCTTTCACCTTTTTACCTTTTTACTTTTTTACCTTTGACTGCTTCTGCCAAGAATCACAAGCAGCTCGTCATTCTGCATACCAACGATACCCATTCCCAGATTTATCCCATCAACGTCCAGCTGCCAGACACCATGAGGGCGGGCAGGGGAGGCTTCCTGCGCCGCATAGCCATGCTGAAGGAAGAGCGTAAGAAGAATCCCGACTTGCTCTACTTCGACTCCGGCGATTTCTTCCAAGGGTCGGCCTATTTCACCTTGTTTAAGGGGGATGTAGAGGTGGGATTAATGAACCAGATGGGCATTGATGCTTCGACCATCGGCAACCACGAGTTTGATTTCGGACTCGAGAACATGGCCCGTGTTTTCCGTCAGGCAACCTTCCCTATTCTCTGTGCCAACTATGACTTTACGGGGACCCCGGTAGAGGGTCTTGTCAAGCCTTATACTATCATCAAGCGCAATGGAGTCAAGATTGGTGTCTTTGGTCTGTCACCCAAGATGAAGGGTCTGGTGTCAGATAAGAATTGCGTAGGTGTCAAGTATCTGGACCCTGCCCGAGTAGCCTTGGAGACGGCCACCATGCTGAAGGAGAAGGAGAAGTGCGATATGGTAATATGTATCTCTCACCTGGGCTGGAACAGCAACCGGGGCGAGGACGACCAATACATGATTCGTGGCTCGCGTAACATTGACCTTGTCCTTGGCGGACATACCCATACCTATTTCCAGCAGTTGGAGTACGAGCAGAATATGGACGGTAAGCCCGTTGCTGTTGACCAGAACGGCAAGGCTGCAGTCTTCGTAGGTCGACTGGTGGTTGACCTGAAGTAGCCTTTATTCAAAGTAGAAGGTCAATACAATCATTTTCGACTGCGCGTTGCGTACCGAGCCGGCATACGGTTTCAGGTTGGCATCGCGCAGTTCGTTTTTGTGGTTCTGGTCCAGGACGTCGCCCAGTCCGAAGCAGAACTTCAGCTCAGGTATCAGTTTGAAGAAAGGCAAGTAGAAATCGCAGCCTAAGCCTACCTCTATCATCGTGTTGTAACGCTTCAGTCGCACCATGTCCGACTCACTCCCTGTTAGGTTCATCATGGGATTGATACCAGCCATGATGTAAGGGCGGTGGTTGTTCCAGCGCGGGGCGGCAAACTTCAGGTCTATGGGTAGCGACACGTACGTGTTCTTCATGTCCTGTGTCTGGCGATACATGTTGCCAGCCTCGTCCACCTGTTTCGTGTTCAGGAAGGTCAGGTGCTTGGCTCCGAAGTGCATCTGTGGTGTGAAGCGCAGGGAGAAATGGTCGCTCAGTCGCCACTCGGCCAGCACACCTACCGTGAAGCCGGGGCTCCACTTGTCGGCGTCGCACAATATCAGCTCCTCATGCTGCGTGCCGTCCTCGTCAGTGATGGTCTGCAGACCGGTGTTCTCGAATTCTACGTCCTGCATGTTCAAACCCACCAGAATGCCGAAGTGCAACTGGCGCAGGTCTATGTAGGGCTTGTTCTGTACCCGTCGGTCCGTCTGTGCTAAACAGCTCAGCATAGTAGTACAGACTATGATAAGGGTCAAAATGTTTCGTCTCATAATCGTATTAATAACGTTCGAAAGGCGTTGTTTATTATTTCGATAGCGTATAAATTGCGCCCGATAGCTTATTTTATATACCAAAAATTAGGTATTATTCGAAAATAATGTTTACCTTTGCATCATCAAAAGTGAGTATTAACAGTATTAACAACTTTAAAATTAATAAGATTATGGCATACGTAATTGGTGACGACTGCATCGCATGTGGAACATGTATCGATGAATGCCCCGCAGGCGCAATCTCTGAGGGCGACAAGTATTCAATCAACCCCGATGTTTGCACAGAGTGCGGCACATGCGCTGACGTTTGTCCGTCAGAGGCTATCAGCCTTCCCTAAGGAATACAGCTGATTTATGTGGTTAAAAAGAGTGGGCGTCCTGCAAGGGGCGCCCACTTCATTGTTAGCATTCTCTGTGTTTATTTCAGGTTCTGGATTTCCAGTGCAGGCTTGTACTCGGGGTCTACTGCCAGAATCTTCTCTGCAAAGCCCTTGGCACCAGGGATGTTCTTGTCTAGATAGGCGCTGAACATCAGGTAGTGCAGGCTGTACTTCAACATGGTGTTCTCGCTCTTGGTGCGGTCAGCCTTGTCGCCCAGCAGATTGACAACCTGTTGGTAGTCTGCCTTGGCCAGACGGCCAGCCATATCCTTGTCGGTCTTGTTGATGAGCTCAGCACGCTTGTAGGATGCATAGGCCTTCTGGACGGGGAATTTATCACCGATGGTGCTGTAGACGTCGGCAGCCTTCTTCAGCAGATCAGCCTTTGAGGCATCGCTGGCTTCGTTGGCAAACGAGCTGTAGATGTCGGCCAGAGTCTCGTAGTCGTCAACCTTCAGCTCAGGCTTGCAAGCCAGGAACTCCTGATAGTACTTGATGGCATTCTCGATGTCGCCATCCTTCTTGTGCGACGTAGAGAGGGTCTTCAGGATATCCCAGCGCTTGAGTATCGACTTTTCGTCAACCAGCTCAAGGGCTTTATGGTAAGACTCCTTGGCATTGGCCTTGTCGCCCGTAGCCTCGTGGATGAGGGCAGCATAGTAGTGGTCGTACTCAGAGAACTTGACACTGTCAATCTCGTGGAAATACTTCTGCAGGTAACCCTTGGCGGCATCGTAGTTCTTCAGTTCGTAGTTGCTGAACATGGCCAAACGGGTGAAGGCAGGGTTGCCCGGCTTGTGCTTCAGACCTTCCTGGCAGGCTGCCAGTGCGTCTTCGAAGTGACCGCCGAAGTAGCTGGCACGTGCAAACTCATTCAGGTAGTCGGGGTCAATTTGGCTGACGGGTACCTTCTTGAACTCATTGTAAGCCGACTTTCTGTCATCGGCCAGCATGAAGATATGTCCCTTCAGGGCCTCGATACTGACGTCGGGACGGGCCTGTTTCAACTCGTCCAGCTTGGCAGTTGCACCACGCGGGTCAATCTTACGATAGACCAGTGCATACTTGTAGTAGGCCTCTACCAACTTTGGGTCGGCATAGATAGCCTGTTCGTACTGTGCAGCAGCGGCACCGCCGTTGTCATAGAGTGCCTCCATGTCGCCTAACAGGATGTAGGCAGGTGCGCACTTGTTCTTACTGGCAGCCAGTGCGTTCTGGGCATAGGCTCTGGCATTGGCCGTGTCTCTCGTCTCAAAGAAGGCGCGTGCGAAGGCCACCAGGTTTTCGGCATTCTTCTTGTTGGCCTTGAAGTAGGGCTTCATTTGCTTGTCCAAATCGGCGGGTTTGCTACTGATAATTCTCTTTACGGCATCTACGTCAGCCTTGCTGCCGTCCTGTGCCATCACTGAAGCGCTGAAACCAAAGGTCAGCACTCCCATCATAACATATTTGATCGCTTTCATAATTCTTGTTGTTTTAAGTTTAACTATTCTTTTTTCAGTTCTCTCTCTTATGACGTTCGAAATTCGAAAAAGTTTATTCATTGTTGACAATGACCTCGCGGACGTTCATGTTTGCTGTTCGTGGCAGCAGTCCTGAACGCAAGATGATGAGCTGCCCCTTGGGTAGCTGACAGTAGTGGGCGAAGGCCGTAGGCACACCGCTGGGACGTGGGTCGTTCAGCAGGGCGTAGATAGTACGGATAAGGGGGTAGTTGCCGTTGTATAAGTAGTATTGATAGGGCTTCCAGCTGTTATAGCTCTCGGCAGTGTTCATCTTGCTGACGCCCATCACGGTAATGTTCTTTTTGAAGGTGACGTTCGTGGTGTCGCGTTTGTCGTTGAGCCAGTTGGAACCGATGATGCCCAGCGAGTTCTTGTGGCGTTCCACGTAGTCAATGACGGCAGCGCTGGTCTTCACGGCTCCGATATTGGGATTGGTGAACTCCTTGCCGTCAAGGATAGAGTCTACACACCAGCGAACAGTGCTTGACAGGGGGTTGTCGAAGACGACGTCAATGGTACCCAGCTTTGACTTGGGGTAGATGTCGCTCCATTGGGTGATGTCGCCTTTGAGGATACGTGCAAAGTCCTTGACGGTGATGCACGTGTCAGGGTTCTCATTGTTGACGATGATGGCCAGTCCGTCGTAGGCGATAGGTATGGCGCGCGGCAGGTAGTGGCGGGCCTGAAGGCTTTGGCGCTCCTTCTCCGTAAACTGGCGGGTGGTGAAGGCCAGCCATGTGTCGAGCTTCATAAGGCGCTTGACGGCATCCTGCTCGTTCAGATACTCCACACCGATGGTGTCCAGACGTTGGCTGTTGAAATAGAACAGCTCTTCGTCGAGGATGGGGTAAAAGCTCTCGTCAGCCACAAAGGTCTCTGCGGCCTTCTGGTACGCCTCTTCCAACTTAGGGTTAGGCTTGTTCCCACAAGCGGAGAACAAGCCTAACATAAGGGTTAAGACAATTATATAATTGAATGTGTTTCTAATCATTTCTTAATGCTTCAGAGAGATTACTGGAGACGGAAGGTTACAGGCACGGTGTACTTCACACGGACGGCAGAACCGTTCTGCTTACCGGGAATCCACTTCGGCATGCTCTTCACGACGCGCTGAGCTTCCTTGTCGAGTGACGGGTCTACCGACTTCACGACGCGAACGTCAGTGATAGAACCGTCCTTCTCAACCACGAAGGTTACGATAACGCGGCCCTGTACACCATTTTCCTCGGCTACTACCGGGTACTTGATGTTGCTGCTCAGATACTGCAGCAGAGCACTCTGACCACCAGGGAACGAAGGCATCTGTTCTACAACGTCGAACACCTTGGTTTCCTCTTCCTTCACGGGCTCGGGCTCAGCAATCTTCTCTTCGACGTGCTTTACCTCAGCCGTTTCGTCGTTACCTTCAACGGTGAAGGCACCGATGGCGGTGTTGGTCTCCTGGAGTTCGTCCTGCGACTTCATCTCCTGGTCTTCCTTCACCTCATTATCCTTCTTGATCTCAGGAACGGTGAAGGCCACAGAGCTCTTTACGCGTTCTACTTCAATCTTCTCAACTTCAGGTTCGTCCTTCTTCTCTTGCTTGACTTCCTTCTTCTCTGCCAGGTTCTGCAACTCCACATCGGTCTCGATGGCGGCATTACGCGATGCCATGTAGTTGTCGAAAGAAACCTTAGCCACAACGATGGCGGCAATGGCGGCGAAGATGAGAAACATGGTAACGAGTGCCTTGAGGTTACGTTTACCAGTGTCCTTGCGCAATTGATAAGCACCGTACGCGTGGTTCTTACCTTCAAATACGAGGTCGACCCAGCTGTTGTCTATAAGATCTATTTTTGCCATAGTCTATTACACTTTTAGAGGTTAATCATTTGACACCAGCCTTCTCGATGAGCGCCTTGTCGTCGTCGCTCAGCTTGTCGATGTTGTCAATGACGTACTTATCAATATTACTAATCAGCATTTCGTCCAGCGCTGCAACCATGTTAGCATAGGTGGCAGTGTTGAGGGGACGGATAATCACAGTCAGTGCGGGCACCTTCTCACCGTTGGGCAGTTCACCTTTCTTCAGCTTCTTCAGCTGCTCCTGGTACTGCTCGTCGGTCATCTTCGAGTTATACTCGTTCTTCTTGGCATCCAGCTCCTTCTTAGCCATCTTGATCTTGGCCACGGGGTTGATGCCCTCCTCGGTGGTGTGCTCATTGAGAACTTTTTCAATACCATCCTTACCATAGCTGGTCTGCTTGACGCACGACGGGTCGTCGTAGTTGGGCAGTCCGGCAATGTACCAGACCTTGTCGTCTGAGCCCAGATAGAGGGTGATGGTGTGAGAAGCCTTTGTTACCTGCTTCTGCTCTTCGTTCAACTGCTTCGTGTCTTCGTTCGACGGCATGGTCAGCTGCATAGCCTGCGGCTTAGCCAGCGTAGTACACAGCATGAAGAACGTGATCAGAAGCATCATCATGTCTACCATTGGCGTGAAGTTCACGCGGGTATCCATCTTCTTCTGCTTGGATAGATTCTTTTTTGCCATAATACTACTAGTCGTTTAAACGTTTAACATCGAGATTCGTAATCAGCTGGAAACGGTTCTCGTTCATGTCCTGAAGTTCTGACATCAGCTTCTTGATAGCTGCATAGGGCGTTTTTGAGTCGCACTTAATGGCGAGCTTGATGTCAGGATTCACACTGCGGGCCGCGTTGACCCACTCCTGGAATTCGCTCTTGCCTCCGTTGATGCTGTCAAGCGGCAGGCCGAGCGTCTGGATGGCCTCGGTCATCTTGTCGGGCTCAAGGCTGAGGTAGCTGCCAAGCTGCGACATGCTGGCGCCCACCATAGCATCCTCGCGGAAGTGCTTAATCTGTGTGGGGTTCAGAGAGACGCCGAACTTGTCGGTCATCGCATCCAACATTGCCTGCATGTTGTTCTTGTTCTCGGTTCCCAGGTAGACGCGACTCTCTGGTGTCACCAGGATGTTGAGCACGTCCTGCTCGGGAATCTTGACCTCAGACACCGAGTTAGGCGCGTTGACAGATACTGGTTCTGGCGTCAGGAATGTTGATGTCAACATAAAGAAGCACAGAAGCAGCGTCATCACGT
>ERZ842401.1538-NODE-1538-length-32794-cov-4.849201_pt1 | contig 32794 bp, 25 predicted proteins | sample MGYA00521270_ERZ842401 | MGnify/ENA primary metagenome ERZ842401 (study PRJEB31892, sample SAMEA3878208) | bioreactor metagenome | biome: Moose rumen | place: Sweden | collected 2011-10 | study: EMG produced TPA metagenomics assembly of the PRJEB12797 data set...
AAAATAATCAAATCGCAGTTTTTCCTCCGGCAGGAAATTGATAAACCACACGCCATAACCATTGCCCCGAATGTAGCTGAACACGCTGGACACAAAGATGATCACAATAAACCAAAGGAGTCGGCTGCGTTCATCCTGAACCAATTTCGGAAGCAGCGTGATCCCCAGGATGTTGATAACGTAGTAAAATACACTGAAAACCGCCAGAATGGCTTTCCGCTTCTTAAAATGATTCAGGATCCAGGGAGAAAGCAAAGAAATAAACGAAGCGATATAGGGCACGAAGGCCATGATGCCTACATTGACAATATTGATGCCATTGAGCAGAAGAAAACGGGCATAGAATACGCCGCCGGTCAGATTGGCGATGATTGAACTGAGAATTTGATTGATCTGGTTATAACAGCGCCCTTCAGCAAGCTCATCCTTGAAATTGAATAATATTCGGAAACTGCTCATACGGTTTCGCATGATTTCTTCCGCCCTTCCCGCTTAGAATACGCCCGTTCACCTGCGCAGGAGACTTCTGGCCGTTTATTAAAGAATATGGCAGTTATCTTTAAGCAAAACGGCCAAATGGTATGCGAATTCCCGGATCTCACGCTGATTCGGATTTTCTTGCTTACGCCAGAAAGCAATCTGGGCCGTTGGCGGAATCCGCATGGGCACCATCTGACCCGCTTCCAGCACATTCGCCATTTTTTCGCATACCTCCAGCAGCTTTTCCGTATCAGTCGTTTGATAGAGGAACGCATTCCATTGACTGTCGGACAGCAGCTGCCTTGCTTCATTCAACGCCCATTCGCCGCGCTGTTCCCGGTTTGGCTTTTCCGGAATCATAGTTAAAAGATCTCTGTTGCGGAAGCAGCCTGTCACCGCCGCGGCGATAGCTGGATCCCTCACCGTGCCATCCGGGTAGAAGATACCGTGTATGTCGCTCCAATATCCATCGATCATCAAACAGAAAATATACCAGGGGATCCCATACTCGTTCATGATCCGAATGGTTAAATCATACGGATTGGAACGGCCAACGCACCCTGTTTCATTGTTGATCAGCAGCTTGCCGTATTTCCGGGAAACTGCCAGTGCCTTTTCAGCCTTTTCCCGAATCTCCCGTTCTGTACCCGAATAATCATGGTAGGAAAGCACATCTACGATTTCTCCTATATCATCCAGTTCATACCCCTCACAGCCGATGGTGATTGGCGTGTTGGGATCCAGCATGCGCACATATTCGCAGCAATGGCGGGCAAACGCCCAGGCTTTTTTGCATGCCTCTTTGCGCTTGCTTTCATCCGGATCATTCATGCAAAGATCATTGCCCGTGGGTTCATTTACCACATCATACATGAGCAATGCCTGCTCATTCATGACGGCGTTCACCACGTCTTTTATGTATTCTTCTCCCTTTGGGAAAAAGTCGTTTTCCCACCAGCTGGGATCAATCCGGTTGCCGCTGAATAAGACCAGCACGATGCTGATATTCTCTTCGGCGCATACACGAAAAAAATCCCTGAGCGACTGCATCGTTTGATTCCGCTCTCTCACATAGCTATCATAGCTGAGGAAGGCGCGCACGCTGTTTATGCCGATCCGTTTAGCATACCCCAAATCTCGTTTGGCGATATCCGCCGGACGAATTCCATAATTGACCCCTTTAATGGCCGCATAATCCTGCTTATGTTTCATAAACTTATTCCTCCATGTCATGTTTCCAAATGAATGAGGTACTGCGGTGATTTCTTTGATGCCAGGCGGAAGATGATTCTAACTGCCAATCAGCGGTGAAGGCCCATTTGAGCCAGGGTTTCCAGGGCTACCTGGGGATCGTTTCCCGTCACATTATCGGCCCCGTAATCCACGCAAGCCCGCACATCCTCGGGCGTGTCGCTGGTGAACAGCCAGGCCAAAATACCACGCTCTTTCGCAAAGGCCACATCCGCGCGGATCTGCTCATCCGTGCTGTCCTTCGCGTGGATGGGAATGCCCATGCCGAACATGCAGGCATAGGTTTCTTCCGTAAAATGATCCATATAGCGTCCCGGAAAGCCCTGGCAGCGCATGTGGGGATAGGCAGCTTTTGTATATCGGATGATTTCGGCGTCAAAACAGGCGATGACGGAACGCTCCTTCATGCCGAATTCATGCAGCATACGGATGGTGGCGTCCACAGTTTCATGGGCCATATCCTTGATTTCAACATTCAGCAGCACGGTATTGGATTTTTTCTGAACCAGGGTGAGCACTTCCCGGAAGGTGGGAATGGCGGTCCCGGCGAATTGCCTGCCGAAGCGGGCGGGATAGCCAAAGTCGAAAGATTTGAGCTCGGCCAGGGAATAAGCGCGGGTGAGACCGGCGTGATCGGAGGTGCGTGCAATATCATTATCATGGATAATGACCAATTCCTGATCGCGCGTTACATTGATGTCAAACTCGATCAGATCGCAGCCCAAATCGATGGCCGCCTCAAAAGACATGAGAGTATTCTCCGGGTACCGCATGGCGATGCCCCGATGCCCCAGCACTGGAATGTGATGATCGTTCGCATACCAAAGCTCACTGATTTCCATTTGCCTCATCCTTTCTCATGGCCGCAAGGACCGTTCTGATCCGATGATTGCGCTGATAGATCTGCTCGTACTGCAAGAAATGCTCAGTATCCGGCTGATACACGGTAAAAGCTTTGACGCCCATCATTTGCCAAGATTCTCGGAGATTCGGATAAATGCCCGCGGCAGCCGCGGCAAAAAGGGCTGCGCCCAGCGCGGGGCCTTCCTGCGTATTGCCCACTTGAATGGGAATATGCAAAATATCGGCATATTGCTGCATCAGCAGAGGATTTTTCCGGGCCATTCCGCCAGCAGCAAAGAATCGCCGGATCCTTCCGCCGCTGTCCGCGCAGACCTGCGCGATTTCCCTGGTTCCGCAGACGATGCTCTGCAGCAGCCCCAGATAGATGTCCTCCGGCCGGGTATCCATGGAAACACCCTGGATGAATCCCCGCAGCAGCAGATCGCAGGGCGCGTTGCGGCTTCCGTTCCACCAATCCGCGATGGTCAAAGGGCATTCCCAGGGCTTTTGCACACGGTCCGCCAACAAGGTGTGAACATCGATTCCTTTCCGGGCGGCTTCCTGGGCAATGCCGCCAGGCAGCATGTTTTTCGTGTACCAATCCAGCATATCCCCGGTGCAGCTTTGGCCTGTATCCAAGCCGCACAGGCCCGGGATTTGGCCGTTCATCGCCGCTCCGCAGATCCCTGGAATTTCCAAAAGCTTTTCCGTCTGAATCGACAGCACATTAGATGTACCGGCAGCTAAAACAGCATCTCCCGCATGAAGCGCTCCCAGCGCCGCCTGCGCGGCATGCCCATCCAGCAGCCCCACAGCCACGGCCACATCGGAGGAAAGACCGAAGGCTTCACACCATTCCGCTTGCAGGAAACCGGCTTTCTCTCCGGGAACGCATACCGGCCCGCGCAGCAAATGGGTGTATTTCCTGGCAAACCCGGGCCTTAACGCATCGAGATACGCAGAGGACGGAAATCCCAGATCCTGCGCCCACAACGCTTTGTAACACATGGAGCCCATGCTTCGGACGATTTGGCCCGTCAGGCGATAGGTCAAATATTCGCACAAATCGAACGCCAAATCAATTTGCCGGTATACTTCCGGATCCTTGTCGCGTATTTCCAGCAGCTTCGGCAGCGTCCATTCGCTGGAAATACTGCCGCCGGTCCGCCGGAGAAAGGGCATTTTCATTGCCTGAGCCAGACGAAGCGCTTCCTGCGCCTGCTGTTCTGCTGCGTGACGCTTCCATAGCTTCGCCTTCGCCTGCTCTCTGCTTTCAAAGCCGGGAAGCTTTTCAATGGGCGTGCCGTCTGTGGAGAGACAAACGAGGGTCAGCGAGGTAGCGTCAATGCAAATGCCCCGGATCGTGCTTCGGTATTCAGGCCTCGCCACGGTTTGAAGCAATTGCCGAAGGGCTTTATCGTAATCATCAATGGCCACCAAATCGCCCGGCAGGATCCCTTGGGCATAGCGAACACTGGCAGCTTCCAGAACGGAGCCGTCTGCCGCATCCGCAAGCAAAGCGCGGGCGGACTGTGTGCCAAAATCGATGCCGATCACCGTATTCATCGTACATACATCGCCTTAACAATTTTGCGTTGACCGGAATGAATCTCCGCCATGGCCCTCGGCAATTCCTCCAAGGAGATCCGGTCGGTGATCAAATCAGTAACAGCCAGCCTGTTTGTATCGAGCATCCGCACGGTATATTTCCATTCGTCGGCCGGCTGCGGCGTGCGGCTGGAATTCCATACGCCGCGCACATTCGCTTCCTTGCGCATCAGCATGCTATGCAGCTTGAGGAGGAGCATCGTGTTTACCGCCGGGTTGCCCAGCAGCGCAATGTTTCCGCAGAACCGTATGCTTTGAATACAGCCCTGAAGCGCTGAGGAAGCGCCGGTGCCTTCAATGGCCGCGTCGGCCAGGCGGCCCCCATTTCGTGCCCGAATGGCTTCCGGCACATCCTCGTTCAAGGAATTGACGGCGTCCAAGCCGATTTTCTTGGCAAAGGCCACCTTGGCGTCGTCGATGTCGGCCAAGAGCGCCCGCGCGCCGAATATTTCAGCCCACCGCGCCGCCATCATCCCGATAGCCCCCGCGCCGTATATCACCACAAACTGCCCGGCGGTGACACCGGCCCGGCGCAGGGCGTGCTGGGCCACGCAGGCAGGCTCCGTCATGGCCAACGCTTCCATGGGAGCGTTATCCGCGCAAACCAAATGCCAGGCCGAGGGCAGCAGGCAGTATTCCGCAAATCCGCCATTCCTCCGGGACCCCAGATAATCATAGTTTTCGCACATGGCATATTGGCCTATGCTGCAAGGGTCGCACTGCCGGCAGGGGATCAGGGGATAGACGGCCCCGCGCTTTCCGATCAAGGAAGTGCTGGCCTGCTCACCGACGGCCACCACTTCCCCCGCAAACTCATGGCCGATAATCAGCGGATACTTTCCGTTGCTGGAGCCGTGAACAAATACCCGCGGCAAATCAGAGCCGCAGATGCCGCATGCTCTGACCCGCAGCAAGAGCTCTTCCCCGCGCGGCTCAGGAAGCGGTACTTCTTCGCACCGAAGATCGCCGATCCGCAGCAGGCGGCATGCTTTCATCATGGTCATGGCTGCATTTCCTCCTTGTCTGATACGCTTTGTTTAAACCGGGCAATGTTTTCGGCAATGCTGCCTTCCCTGGAAAAAATGCTGGACGTACCGCAGACAAACATATCTGCTCCCGCCTGACGCATCCGCACAGCATTTTCAAAACTGACGTTTCCATCCACTTCGATCCGCAAGGCTTCCTTGCCCGCCTGATCCAGCATGGTGCGAAGCCGCGTGATTTTGGGCAGTGTCTGGGGAATGAGCTTTTGCCCCGCAAAGCCGGGATTCACCGTCATGATCAGCACGGCGTCCACATCGTCCAAAACATCCTCGGCCATGGCGAGGGGCGTGCCCGGGTTGAGGGCAATCATGGGATGGGCCCCGTAATCCCGGATGCGGCTCATCGCCCGCTGAATATGATGCGTGCTTTCCGCGTGGACGGAAACGAATTCGCCTGGCTGCAGGTCAAACCAGCTCACTTTGTCCTCCGGGCGCTCGATCATCATATGAATATCCAGGGGAATGGGGCTGATCCGGCGGATCTGCCTGATGCTCTCGGTGCCAAACATCAGATTCTGCACGAATACGCCGTCCATCACGTCCATATGGATGTATTCAACGCCCAGCCGATGCAGCTCCTGTATCTGATTGCTCATGCCCATCCAATGGGATACACACATCATGGAAGGGGAAAGAATGGCTTTGTTCATCGCATGCCTCCGGGAATATTCATCCAACGCTTGTAGTTTTTTGATCGTTATGCTATAATGCAAGTATAGCTTTATTGGCTCAGCTGCGCAATACTCGGCGGTAAACTTGCAAATACGATCATATCTTTTTTGAAACGATCAAATACGAACGAGGGTGATCATGTGTTGGAGTATGAACGGTTGGATCGCATCATGGCGCATCTGCGCCTGCATCAGACCGCCACGGTTCAGGAGCTATCCAAATTGGTTTATGCAAGTGAAGCGACCATCCGGCGGGACCTGAACGAATTGCAGAACAGCGGTCTGATCAAGCGCGTGCACGGAGGTGCGGCGCTGCTGGACAGCACCACCCACGAGCTGCCCCTGTATGTGCGGGAACAGCAGAATGCGGAAGCCAAACGAATTATGGCTAAGAAAGCCGCCCGTTATATCCAGGATGGTCAGGTCATTTTTCTGGATGCCTCCAGTACGGTGATGTTTCTGGCGAAATATTTTGAGGAACATGAAAATCTGACGCTGATTACCAATGGCCTGAAAACGGCCCAGGCGCTGCGTGAGCTGCATCACAAAACCTACTGCACCGGCGGACTGATGTTGCACCATTCCTCCGCCTATGTAGGAGATTTTACATCGTCATTCATCCGCCATTTTAACGCGGATCTGTTTTTCTTCTCCAGCCGCGGCCTCAGCGAGGACGGAAAAATCACCGATACCTCCGCTGATGAAACGCAGGTGCGCCGCGCTATGTTTGAACAGAGTAAAAAACGCATCTTTCTTTGCGATCACAGCAAGCTGGGATATACCTACTGCTACAACCTTTGCACGCTGTCCCAGGTGGATATTTTTATTTCGGATCAATAAAGCTGGCTCAACAGCCGCCTGAATCCTGTAAGAGAGGGAGAACGACATGAAAAGACTTTTCAAATTGATCGCATGGATGCTCTTGCTCCTTATGTCCTTCTTGCCTGCGCATGGATTCGCCGCGCTGGAAGCCGCCGATCTTTCCCTGCTGAATGCGGAGGACAGCTTTGTTTTTCAAGGCGCCTGCTGCTGTCACAGCCCGGGCCAGGACGGCTATTCTGTTCAGCAAGGTATTGCCACGGATGGGACCTATGCCTATCTGATCCAAACCAATCCAACGATTCATCGGGCTTCCATCCGGAAATACCGGCTGGAGGATTGGAGCTATGTGGACTGTAAATATAATTTGCCTTTGGATCATGGAAACGATCTGACCTACAATGCCAATACGAATATGCTGGTAGTATGCAACGGAGAAGGCAACGATCAATACGTTACTTTTGTGGATCCGGATACCCTGGAGATTGTCGGATCACACAAATTGAATTTTCAATTTCACAGCGTCGCTTATGATCCTGAAAGGGATCAATACGCCTTTGGCGCCTTCGACTGGCTGATCATCACAGACGGGAACTTCAAAACGGTTTCCTATACCGAAAAAAAGTATACCGGTCTCGTGGTCCAGGGAATGGACTGCGACAGCCAATGGATCTATTTCCCTGAAAACTCCCGGGATCTATCCGCGGTGCGGGTTTTTGTCTACGATTGGGATGGACGTTTTGTCGCCGAGATTCCCGTTCTGGAAAAACGGGAGATCGAAAGCATGTTCCATATCGGGGATGATTTTTATATTGCATTCAATTCCTACGCAAGCTCTTACGTGTACCAAATGAAGCTATACCGCAGAACCCAGAACTGATGAGAAAAATCGATTGGGTCAAAGATTATACTGTTATAATTTTAGAACATGAATAGAAAAAAGTCTCATCTTCCTTGCCCATTGATTCGAACAGGGAAAATGAGACTTTTTTCGATCCGTACTTTGCACTGAAAGAGCAAAAAGCGCTGTCAGGCCTGCACGACCTCCACGTATTTTGACAGCTGCTCCGCTACCTCGGGGCTGACGCCGGAATCTGTGATCAGCACGTCCACTTCGGACCAATCGGCGAAGCGGATAAACGTATCGGTCGTCAGCTTGGTGCTGTCTGCCAGGATGATTCTGCGGCGGCTGTTCCGGATCATATCTTTTTTGATTTGAACGTCGCAGAAATCCTTTGCGCTGGGGCCGGATGCCAGCTGGAAGCCGCTGGCACCCAGGAAGGCGATGTCCGCTTTGATAATCTCCAGCGCCTGGGTGGCCACCATGCCGCTGGTGGCCAGCGTGTTTTGGGAATAGGTGCCTCCGATCAGGATCGGCTGCGCCCCCTTTTCTGCCAGGGCCATGACTGCGGGGATGGAATTGGTGATGATCGTATTTTTATTGTAATTGGTCATGTTCTTCACAAAAGCTAACGTGGTGCTGCCGGAATCTATCAGAATCACCTGATTTTCTTGAACATAATCGTTGGCCTTCAGGGCAATACGTTCTTTTAAATCAATATTTTCGTTATTCCGCAGACGCATGGGCGATTCAGATACACTATTGACAGAGACAACGCCGCCATATGCTTTGCAAAGCTCCTTCCGTTTTTCCAGACAAATGATATCCTTACGAATTGTTTCGGTTGTGACGGAAAAATACTTTGCCAATTCTGTAATACTATAACTGCCGCGCTCATTGACCATTTGAACCATCTTTTTTCTTCGTTCATCCGAGAAGTGCTTATACATCCGCATCACCCTTTGGTACTCATTTCCTACATTATAGCATGCTGTGAATCGTTAGTCAATCGGTTGATTGATATTTTTTGTATGTTTTAGTTTAATTTGCGTTAAATTAGTACTTTGAAACGACACTAAATTCATGAAAAGCAAATAAAAACTAACTATAAACCTGCTATTTGTCATTATTACAGCTGAATAGTGCCAAATATCAAAGCATTTTCATGCTACAAGTTCAATGGAAAAAGCAAAAACATAAAGAAAAAACAAAAAAATCGCAAAATTATAGTTGACGAATCAAATAAATGGTGCTATTATGTATCTAGTAATGTATTTTGCTTTGCACTTATGGCGTTTTATTTGAAAAACACTTTGATTCTTAAAACCGGATTCGATTTTCAATTGTACACGACGTTTTTCTTCGATTTTGGAGGACAGGACGTCAGCCGGGGCAGAAAGGGGTTTGCAAATGAAGTATCTGCACTTGGAACGGTCATTGAAATGGATGTGGAAGCTGCTTTTCACATCCATTTTGCTGATTCTTTTGGCAGATTGCATACTCCCCTCCGCGCTCGGCGAGGATTTGAGCTGGAAGAACTATTTGGAGCAGAGCAGTTTATCCTATTATTCCGTTTGCGAATCCTATGAGCTGCCGGTCTATCAAGGCGAAGACATCGTATTTGCCCTTGACGGACATGTAAGCCCGGGAGAACAATACGATTTTCCCATTGATGTTCCGCAGGACGGACAGTATGAAATGTGGTTCTCCTATCGAAACACGACGCAGGCCGTTTTGCCGACGGAAATGGTGCTGCAGATTGACGGACAGATTCGTTTTTCGGAAATGAACAGCATTCAGCTGCGTTCTCTGTGGATGGATGACGGCGCATTCCCTGAAGACCGCTATGGAAATCAGCGCGCATGCGAAACCTATTCCGCCAATGTGATACAGGAAACCGGAGTGTGCGATTCCTCATTCCGTCTTTTGGCCCCCATGCTGTTCGAGCTTACCGCCGGAGAACACCGCATAACCCTCCTTACACAGGATGGGGAGGCGGATCTGCTCCAATTCTCGCTTCGCTCCCCGCAGGCGCTTTCCCCTTATTCCGCCGGAAATGCCGACGGGGATCGCCTGATTGTTCTGGAAGGAGAAAAAATTTACAGCCGCAGCCGTTCGGACATTCGGGCCGGCGGGGAATTCAATGCCGCGCTTACCCCCTCCGGCAGGGATCGGATCCTGATGAATCATTTGGAGGGCGGTTCGTTTAATCAGGCCGGGGATGTTGTTACCTATCAGTTTTCCGCGGAGGAATCAGGATGGTATTGCTTCGGCGCGAATTATCGGCAAAACAGCCGGGAAGATTTTCCGGTATTCATTGATTTGCTGATTGACGGAAGCATGCCGAGCGAGGCATGCCGGGCCGTTGTGTTTGATTATACCGAATCCTTTCAATTGATGACAGCCAAAACTCAGGATGAGCCCTTGACATTATGGCTTGAGAAAGGAGAGCACACGCTTTCTCTGCGGATCAACGCGGACTGCCTGCTGCCGGTTTATCGCCTGATTCAAAGAATGACCTCGGAAATCAACGCGCTCTATCAGGAAATCATTTACCTGACAGGCGGAACAACCATGGATAAATACAGAAACTACAACATCCGGGCGAACATTCCCGAGCTGCAGGCCACCCTTAATCAGTGGGCGGATGATTGCGACGAAATGCTGAAATACGTGGGCGGCATCACCGACAAGACCACCGCCTTTTCCTACCTGCAGTTATGCTCTGCCCAGCTGCGAAGCCTGGCGGAAAAGCCCGAGGATGTGCCGCGCCGAGTAACGGAATTGGCAACGGGCTCCAGCAGCGTGGCCAAATATCTGTCTCAGCTGCTGCAGGATATTTCAAACCATGCGATAGAGATCGACCGGATCTTTCTGTATCAGAATCAGGCGGTGCTGCCGAAATCATCCGGCTTGTCCGGCAGCCTGACCCTGCAGTCTGAACGCTTTTTCCGCTCATTCTCCCAGCAGGCATATTCCAGCAGCAGGCGGGAGGAAGGGCATTTGCAGGTATGGATGGCGGAAAGCCGTGCCCTGGTGGAATTGCTGCAAAGCCTGATCGATTCGGATTTTACGCAAAAAACGGGGATCGTGGTGGATCTTTCCATCATGGCGAATGAAAGCAAGCTGGTTTTATCCAATGCGGCAGGAACGGCGCCGGATGTGGCCCTGTCCATGTCTTCTGTCATGCCTTCCTATTTGGATATCCGGGGTGCGCTGTATGATTTGACACAGTTTGAAGATTTCGGCTCGGTAGCCTCCCGGTTCAAAAGCAATTTATTTCTGCCCTACATCCATGAAACGGGCGTTTATGCGCTGCCTCAGCAAATCAACGTTTGGCTGCTGTTTTACCGCACGGATATTCTGGATTCCCTCGGCCTGCCGGTCCCGGACACGGTTGAGGATATCAAGAAAATGATTCCTGAGCTGCAGGCCCGCAGCATGAACTTTTATTATCCGACGGCAGGCATGGGCGGCGTTAAATACTTTGCCGGCACACTGCCCATGATTTATCAGACCGGCGGCGCGATTTACGGAAAGCTGGTCGGGCGCACCGAGCTTGAAAAAGAAGATGCGCTGAACGGCTTCAAGGAGCTGACGGATCTGTTTACCATTTACAGCCTGCCCATTGATTCGGGCGCCGGCTTCTATCAACGCTTCCGGGATGGCACGCTTCCCATCGGCATCAGCGATCTGGGAACATATATCCTGCTGAAAAACGCCGCGCCTGAAATTGGCGGGCTGTGGGATATCGCTGTGATTCCCGGGATCGAAGGAGATAACGGTGAAATATCCCGCTACATCAACGGCAACACCAGAGCCATGGGCATTCTGGCCAGTACGGATATGCCCAAGGAGGCCTGGGAGTTTCTGAAATGGTGGTCCTCCGACGAAATCCAAAGAACGTACGGCAACTTGCTGTACACGGTTTACGGCGAAGACATCATGTGGGTGTCGGCCAATTACAAGGCCCTGTTCCAATTGCCGATCAAACGCAGCGATATGAACGTGATCCGGGAACAGATTGAATGGATCAAGGATCCGCCCTGGTGCCTGGGCACGTACATGGTGGAAAGAGAGCTTTCCAACGCATTCTTATCGGTAACGGTTGACAGCGTGGATGCCCGGAGAGCGCTTGATAAAGCCGTAAAGGCAATCAACCGGGAAACCTACAGAAAGCTGGAGGAATTCGGCTATTACAGAAACGGTGAGCTTATCAGGGATTACCTTGCCCCGGATGCCGCACTGATTGAAGCAATTGTGGAGAACTATCAGCATGGCACGGAAGGAGGCGATGGATCGTGAAAACGAAAAAATGGACGCCCTATTTGCTGATCCTTCCCTATGCGATCCTGTTTATTACGTTCATTGCCGTACCGGTCCTGATTGCCATCCTTCTTTCCTTTACGGACTTCAACGCTGTGCAGATGCCGCGGTGGATCGGCCTGACGAACTACGTCAATCTGTTTACGCAGGATACTGTGTTCATGCGCAACGTGCTGCCTAACACCATTGTGTATTCTGTGATCGTGGGCCCTGTCGGATATATTCTGGCGTTTGTTCTCGCCTGGCTGCTCAGTCAGCTGCAGCGTATGCCCAGAACGCTGCTGGCCCTGGTGATCTATTCTCCGTCCATGACCAGCGGAGTGGCCATGAGCGTCATTTGGCGGGCTATTTTTCTGGGGGAGCACCGGGGCGTTTTAAACGCGGCGCTGATTTCAATGGGCGTGATTACCGAGCCCATTGCCTGGCTGAACAGCCCTGACTATTTGATGCCGATCGTGATTTTGATCGCCATTTGGAGCAATATGGGCCTGGGGTTCCTGACGATGCTGGCCGGACTGCTGAACGTGGATCAGGAGCTGTATGAAGCAGCGGCTATCGACGGCATCCGGAACCGGTTCCAGGAAGCGGTTTACATCACCATTCCCTCTATGAAGCCGCAAATGCTGTTCAGCGCGGTGATGACGGTGGTTGGCGCATTCCAGGGCGGCGGAATCGGCGTTGCCCTGACCGGCAGCAACCCAACGCCCCAGTATGCGGCGCAGATGGTAGCCAATCATATTGACGATTATGGGCTGATTCGGTATGAGATGGGCTATGCGGCCGCTGTTTCCGTGGTTTTGCTGCTGCTGATTTATGTTTTCTACGCGTTGGCAAAGAAACTGTTTACCGAAAAGGATTGAGGAGGGAGCGCAATGGCTGTAGGAGGAACGAAAGTAAATCCTTCGCATTTTCATGTAAATCAGCTGCCGATTTACGCGATTGTGCTGCCTGTGGCAGCATTTATGGGGGCCCCTATTCTGTATATCTTCAATAACGCGTTTAAGCCATTCGATGAATTGTTTGCCTATCCCCCCCGGTTCTTTGTGCAGAACCCGACCATCAGCAATTTCAGCCGCCTTTTTCAGCGGACGGCGGAATCGGTGGTGCCGCTGACACGATACATTTTTAATACGTTTTTAATTACCGCAGTCGTTATCGCAGCCACGCTGCTGATTGGTTCCCTGGCGGCATTTTCGCTGAGTAAAATCAAATTCCGCGGCAGACAGATTGTTTTGGAAACCAACAATCTTGCGCTGATGTTTGTCGGAACAGCCGTTACGATTCCTTCTTATCTGATCGTTACTTCGATTGGTATTTCCAACACGTATTGGGCGCACATCCTTCCCCTTTTGGCATCGCCGGTTGGTATGTTTTTAGTAAAGCAGTTTATTGATCAGGTGCCGGACGAGCTGGTGGAGGCAGCGGAGATCGAAGGCGCAAATGTGCTGGTGGTTTATCGCCGCATAATTCTTCCCTTGATCCGGCCCGCGATGGCAACGATGGGCGTACTGGCATTCCAAACGGTTTGGAATAATACGACCACCTCCTCTCTGTATGTTACGGATGAAAGCCTGCAGACGCTGGCATTCTATTTCCAAACGCTTCCTTCCGGCACTGTTCAGGGGGCGGGCGTCAGCGCCGCTTCCAGCTTGATTATGTTTATTCCGAATCTCATTCTGTTTATCTTCATGCAGTCCAAAGTGATGAACACGATGGCAAGAAGCGGGCTGAAATGACAGCGAGAAAAGAGGTGAGAATGCAATGACACGAGTTGGCAAAACGCTTTTGTGCATATTGATCATTACGCTGATACTGCCGTGTGTCAGTGCGTTCGCAGGGATCACTTACGTCACGCTGACTGTCGGCCCCGATGAATTGTTGGTGGAAACCCAGACGGCCTATGATCCTGTTGCAAGCATGATCAATCTCGACGGCGAAACCCTGAAAAAACCAGAGGATATGGTATTGGGCCCCGATGGCAACCTCTATATAGCGGATACAGGCAACAAGCGTGTGGTGGCGATTTCACCGGAAGGAAGACTGATTAAAATCATCGGAGGAAAATCGGTGCTTTCCAAACCGGCGGGTGTTTATGTGGATGATTCCCTGAACGTATATGTGGCAGACGAAACAAAGGGAAAAGTGTTTCTGTTCGACGCGGAAGGGAACCTGATCCAATCCTTTGAAAAGCCGTCGCATCCTCTGTTCGGCGCGGATGCGTATTTCAAACCCAGTAAGCTGCGGGTAGATAAGCGCGGCACGCTTTATATCGCGTCGATCGGGAATTACAATGGAATTATCCGTATTTCACAAAACGGGACATTTTTGGGATATTACGGCGCTAACTTGACGAGCGTATCGTTATTGACACGAATCAAAACGCTGTTTTACACGGATGAGCAGTTCAACAATATGGTGCTGGGCCGGATCCCGGTTGCCATTGATAATCTGTGTATGGATGATTTGGGCGTCGTGTATACCATTTCCAATTTGCTTTCCACCGGAGAAACGCTGCGCCGTCTGAACATGGCCGGTCATAACACCCTGAAAACCCAAATCGCAATTAAAACGCCTGTTTGCGTCGCGGTTTCCCCGTCAGGATTCATATATGCAGCCGACACGGATAACCAGATTTATGAATTTACCTCCGAAGGAAGACTGCTGTTTCAGATGTCGGCCGGTATTCATACCACGGCCAGGCAGGGCCTGTTCAAATCCATTTCCGCATTGGCGGCGGACAGCAATCATACGCTCTATGTGCTGGATAAGATCCAGGGCTGCGTTCAAACCTTTAAACCGACCGAATTTACCAATTCAGTGCATCAAGCGCTGATCAGCTTTGAAAGCGGAAAATATGAGCAATCGAAGGAATACTGGCAAAAAGTGAAGCGGATGAACGGCTTGTTCGCTTACGCAAACGTGGGGATCGGCGAAGCTTATTACCGGGAGGAACGCTACAGCGAAGCCATGCAGGCGTTCAGAGAAGCAGGCGATAAAGAAGGCTACTCCGATGCGTTCTGGGAGGTGCGCTCGGATTGGCTGCATAAAAACCTGAGCGTTCTCACCGTTTCGGCCATTGCGGTGATACTGCTGGCGGAAGGAATTGTTTTGCTGAAGAGAAAAACAAAGCTCCTTCAGCCCGCTGCCGACGCGCTGGGCAAATTCCGGAAATTAAGCCTGGTATATCAGGTGGGTTACGCTTTCAGAATTCTGCGGCATCCCAATGACACTTGCTACGGCATTCAGCGGGAGAAAAAGGGGAGCTGGGTGTCCGCCGTCCTTGTTCTGCTGCTGTTCTTTGCCATTTATATCGTCAACAAGTACTATACGGGCTTTCTGTTCAAAACTGTCGCGGACGGTTCCTATCAGCTGCTGCTGGATGCAGAGGTCGTAATCGCCGTATTCGCGCTTGTCACCATCTGCACCTATCTTGTGTGCACGGTGAAGGAGGGCGAAGCAAAGCTCATTGATTTGTTTATTGGTTTTTCCTATTCCCTGATTCCTTACATCATATTCGGCGGCATGGCCGCGCTGCTGGGCAATGTGCTCACCTATAACGAAGCGTTCCTGGTGCAACTCCTGTATGTGATCGCCTACGCCTGGAGTTTATTGCTTTTCTTCCTTACGCTGATGTTCCTCAATGATTTCAATATCAGAAAAGCGTTTAAAACGGTTCTGTGGTCCATTTTTACCATCATTGTGGTGGTTGCTGTCATCTTTATTGGGATCGTACTTCTGAACCAGCTCTTTAACTTCATTGGAACCGTATGGGGGGAGGCGTTGTATCGCTATGCGTAACGGACAGAAAATGTGGCTTCTCCTCTTGTGCCTGACGCTTGCGGTTTGCGTATGGCATGCCAGCGCGGAAGATACGGCTTCCGATGCGGAAGCGGAAAGCGTTTCATTGAGCACGGAGTACCGGGAAGTGGCGCGGAATGATCGGCTGACCCTGTATCTGCGCGAGGACATGATGGCGATTATCGTGGAAAGCAACGCGAACGGGCAAAGGCTGTATTCCGCTGTGCAGAACCCTGACGAGATGAAAGACAATGCCAAATGGAAGGGGTTTTACCAATCCGGCGTGGTGCTGGATTATCTGTCCGGCACCACCATGAATCCGGTGCAGGCGGATCTACTGAATGACAAGCATGTGCTCACTTACGATTACGGGGAAAACGGCTTTACGGCGGATGTGTACTTTACGGAATTGGAGATCGGCTTTCAGCTTCGCCTTTCCCTGGAGGAGGATGGACTCTTCGTTCATGTGCCCCAGGAAAGCTTCATTGAACGGGGAGAGCAGAACAAAATTGCCGCTTTCACTTTGTTCCCGTTCTTGGGGTACAGCTATAAGGGGCAGGATGCGGGGTATATGTTTATCCCTGATGGTCAGGGCGCGCTCATTGAATTGACCGATCATAAGGGCGTGCTGACCAACGCTTACGAGCAGCCCGTCTACGGGGAGAATATCGGCATTCGCACAACGGGCTTCTTTAAATATGATATCGCCCCTGAAAACGTGGTGATGCCGGTTTTCGGCATGGTGCATACCCAGGACGAAATCGGTTTTCTGGGAATCATAGAGGAGGGCGAAAGCGGCGCCATGATTCGCGCCTATCCCAACGGCGTAACCACGGATTTCGATTGGATCTGCGCGCGGTTTTCGTATCGGCTCAACTATGCCCAGCCGGTCATGATCAACGATGACGGCGTAACGGAATCCGGGTCTTCCGTGCAGGGTACCTCCATTACGCAGCCGACGGATCATCAGCGCGTGTTCGATATTCGGCTGCACTACCAGATCGTGGAGGGAGAAAACGCCAATTACTGCGGGCTGGCCGAGGCGTACAGGGCGTATCTGTCGGAACGGGGGGCCTTTGACCGGGCGGAAAAAGACGCGGATTTCACCGTACAATTGGATTTCCTGGGCCTGGAACTGGAGGATAATCTGATCGGCCGAAGCAAAGTCGTCATGTCCACCTTTGCGGAAATCGAAGAAATTCTCCGGGAGCTGCGATCCGCTTCGGAAGCGGAGTTCATGGCGGTCCTCAAAGGGTGGCAGGAAAACGGCGTTACCGCCGGTTATCCGCTGAAGGAATATAAGGCGGATGCCAGCCTGGGCGGCAATCAGGGGATGGAAGCCCTGAAGGAAGCCATGGAAGCGCTGGACGTTCAGGTGGTTCCGGAAACCGATTTCCTGCTTTTAAACCTGGATGACAACCCGATGAACAAATATGATGCGTTTCAAAAAATCACCGGCGTTCGTTTTCGCACTCCCACCTATAAAAAAATGTATCCATATACCTATTATGTTCCACCGCAGATTTCCGTTGAAAGCTCTCAGTCCCTGCTGTCTCCGCTTCGGGATGCGGGCTGGAAAAGTGTGCAGCTGAGCGGGATCACGTCCCTGGTCAGCGATTACAAAATGGACAAGCTGTATCACAGCGCGGATGAAAGCATGGCGCTGTATGCCGCCATTTGCGAGGAGTACAGCAGGAGCATGCAGCTGAGCCTGGCCGGAGCCAACGCTTATCTGTGGCCCTATGCTTCCTGCCTTACGGATGTTCCCATTGCCGATTCACAATTCCTTTTGTCCAAAGAATCGGTTCCGTTTCTTTCGATCGTTCTGTCCGGCCAGATTCCCCATTTCGCGGAATATACCAATTTTCAGGCGGACGAGCGTCAATTCTTCCTGCGGCTGGTTGAGCAAGGCGCTTTCCCCTCCTTTATTCTGACGATGGAAAGCCCCTCGCTTCTGGTAAACACAAATTCCAGCAATTTATATTCCACCGAATATAAGCTGTACCGGGAAATGATCCTTTCCTGGGCACGGGAATTGGGAAGCGTGTATCGGAGCATTCGCGGGGCGTCGATCGTGGATCATGTTATCTCCGGCAGTACCCGCCGGGTGACATGGAGCAATGGTACGGTGGTTTACCTGAACTTTGGCAATACGCCTGCCGTGATTGATGGCGTGGAGCTGGACGCCATGGCTTATAAGGTGGTGGCTGCAAATGAGTAACAGGGAGGCAAAAAAACAGCGAAAGCAATTGGTCACGCAAAGAAAGAAGCGCGAATGGATCAGCGGATATGCTTTTATCTCGCTTTGGCTCATCGGCACCTTGGTTTTCTTCGTGTACACCCTGATCTTCTCAATGAAAATCGCCACGTCGCGGGTTTACTTTGAAAAGGGCATTCAATTTGGCGCTTTGCCGCATTTCTGGGATAACTTTTCCGCCATTTTCCAAAATGCGCCGGATTTCGTGCTGTCGCTGGAAACCTACATAGGCGCCATGATCCTGAAGGTGCCCATGATCATTGCCTTCTCCCTGATCATCGCCATTTTTCTCAATGATCGCTTCCCGGGAAGAACGTTTTACCGGATGCTGTTTTTCCTTCCGGTCATCGTGGCCACCGGCCCCGTGATGAAGAGCTTTGAAAGCTCCGGCGTTTCCATTTACGATGTGAAGGCGCTGGCAAATCTGATGCGGGAGCTGCCGGACGTGGTATTTGAAACCTTCAGCGATATCTTCAGCTCCCTGATTTCTGTGCTTTGGCAAAGCGGTGTGCCCATTCTGATCTTTCTGGCGGGCCTGCAGAAAATTTCCACCACGCAGTATGAGGCGGCAAAGATCGACGGCGCTTCCGCGTGGGAGTCGTTCTGGAAAATCACCATTCCGAGCATCCGGCCCTTCATCCTGCTCAACGCCATCTATACGATCATTTTTCTGTCCACAGATGATACGGAGCCGATCCGCTATATCAAAAACGCTGTGAACGACGCAACCAAAGGGTATTCGGTTTCCATTGCCATGGCCTGGATCTACGCGGCAATCATCATCCTGCTTTTGATCGTTTGCTATTTCATTCTTCGCACGCCCAAGGAAAAGATCAAGCGCTATGACCAGTCCCTGGATACCATCCGCACCATACGCAAATACGAAGAAAAAAAGAAAGCGGGGCAGATTCAATGAAAAAAAGTGCTTCCTCGCAGATCGATTTTTCCCGGAAGGCCCGTCAGATTCCGCACAAGGCCTATATTCTGCTTCGGGGAAACGGAGAACGCAAGGGACTCCTGTACGTGCTTTTCCGGTATGTTCTGCTGACCGCCATCGCTTTCATCTTTGCTTATCCCCTGCTTTCCATGCTTTCCCTGAGTATTCAGCCCATGGAGGATCTGACCGATTTTTCCACCCGATGGCTGCCCTCCAGCCTGACGCTGATTCATTTCCAAAATGCTTATCTGGTCATGGATTATACGAAATCCTTTATCATGACGGCAAACCTGGCGTTTATTTCCTCTCTGTTTCAAACCGCCGTGTGCGCTTTGACCGGGTACGGATTCGCAAAGTTTGACTTTCCGTTGAAAAAGATATGGCTGGGGGTTCTGCTTCTGTGCTATCTTCTGCCGGCTCAGGTACTGGCTGTGCCCAACTATCTTTTGTTCAATCAATTGGGGCTGATCGACGGGTCCCTTCGGCCCTTCATCATTACCTCAATGCTGGGAAAAGGAATCAACAGCAGCCTGTGTGTTTTGATTTTCTACATGTTTTACAGGCAAATGCCGGCCGTATTGCTGGAAGCGGCGGAAATCGACGGCGCGTCCAATTTGAAAGCCTTTACCCGCATAGCGCTGCCTATGGTGGTACCCGGCATCATCGTCGTGCTGATTTTCTCCATCGTATGGTATTGGAACGATACATACCTGGCCTCCACTTACATCGGCTATGCCAATTTGAGCAACGTGAACACGACCGGCACCCTGATGCTGCAGCTGGATTTGTTTGAAGGCAACTACGCCTACGCCAGCATCGGCGCGGTCAACAGCCCTTACAAATTCAGCATGGCGAAAAAAGCGGCGGCCACCATGCTGGCGATTGCGCCGGTGATGATCATTTACTTCTTCGTCCAAAGAAAGTTTATGCAGAGCATCGACAGCGTAGGCATCACCGGCGAATAAGCGCAATCGCTTCACAGCGCTTTGAGCCGTTCATTGCTCCCTGCAAGGCGCATTTTGTTGAATGTTGCACTGCATGATGAAATGCAGTGTTGCAAAAATATTAAGGAGGTATCCCCATGAAAAAGCTGCTCAGTATTCTCCTGGTCCTCTGTCTGGTGCTGCCGGGCATTGGTGTGTTCGCGGAAGAAAGCACCGGCCTGCCCGAAATGAACACCACCGACCCCATCACCTTGACCTTCTTCGACACCGGCTGGGGCTACAACCACGCCATGTCCCGCCTGATGGCTAAGGCCTTCATGGAAAAGTATCCCAACATCACGATCAACGTTGTCAACCTGCCCGGCGACCACAATGGCTATGAAGAAGCGCTGACCAACGAACTGGCCAACGGCACCAAGTTCGACATGGCCCGCGGCTTTGCCGCTGCCGAGCGCAACACCTCCAGCAAGCTCATGTACGACTGCACGGAGTTTGTAAAGGCAGATCCCGATTACGCCGATCTAGCCCCCGCTCTCGCGGCCGGCGGCTGGTACGGCACGGATCATTGCTTCTCCTTCCCCGGCGCCACGGTGGACGAGGTTCTGTTCGTGGACATCAACTACCTGGAAAACATGAACGTTCCCGTCCCCAGCCGCGATTGGACACTGGAAGACTTCTATGAATTCGTTGACCAGGCCCATGACACGGAAAAAGGCATGTTCGCTTTCACCGGTTCTGCTCAGGGCGGTGAAATGATGGATACCCTCATAACGCCCAACGCCAAGGCCTCCGCCGGCTGGGATGGCCAGAACATTGATATGAAGTATCAGGCCGAAGCCTATGCGAAAGCCTTTGAGTGGTTCAACGACGGCATTTACACCTGGAACGGCACGGATGTATACAAGTCCTTCGTTCCTGATGATGCATGGGGCGGTATTTCGGGCCGTTTCGCGTCCTACTGCCATTACTGGGACAACTTCCCCACCATGCTGGATCCCGCGTGGAATCAGGCCTATGGCATCAAGTACGTTCCCTACATGCCGCCGGTCAGCGGTGAAGTGGAGAATGCCGGCACCCTCTGCCAGACCACCTATTACTTCATCAGCGCCGACTGCGAGCATCCCCGTGAAGCCTACGAAGCGCTGAAGTGGATCATTTGGGGCAAGGAAGGCTGGATGTACCGCCTGCAGAACAATTACTACGCCCGTGCCTGCAAGAACAGTGAAGGTTACTACCTGAGCGACACCACCTTCTGGGATGCTTATGCCGAGAAGGTAGCCAACGGCACCGAAATCACGGAAGACTACATCTACGCTCAGTACGGCAACACCAAGGCTTCTCCCTTCGAGCTGCCGCCCATCGCGGATACCGAGCTCAACCGTGAATTGGCCAAGAGCTATCCCAACCTGGGCTTCTGGGGCACGGAGGACGATTGGTTTGAATTCTTCGAGACCCGCACCAACCCCGTTCCCGATGTTGCCAACGTGGCCATCGGCTGGACGACCTTCAAGAACAACGTGCTCACCAATTCTGACTTCAACGGCAACAACAACTTCTATTGGGCTATCCTGTTCCAGCAGATCGATCCCATGGATTATGTGGACATGCTGAACAAGTCCTTTGCGGATATCCATGCGGAAGCCATGAAGACCTTCGGCGAAGTATACGGCATTGAAATCAAATAAGCCGTAAGCGGGCGTTTTAGACCTCTCAGCCATCCTGCGGGGATGGGGGCGGGAAACCGCCTCCTCCCCGCGCTTCGGAAATCCTATCGCCTCAAAAATGCAATTCAAGAAAGAGAGGGGGCCGCAAAGATATGAAAATCGTGGGAATTGGCGATCTGTTGATTCCTCCATCCGATATTGAAAACGGATTCAAGAGGTTGGCAGACCTTGATTGTGAAACGATCGTTATCAACTGGCCGCTTCAAAGCTACGAAGAACTGCAGCACATCAATCTTCTGGTGGAGCAGGGCGGAAGCGAAGTGATTGAACCGCCCGAAATCGTGTTGGACGCAATCCGGGACGCGGATGTGATCATCACGCAGTTTTGCCCGGTTACAAAGCACGTGATTGATTCCTGCCCCAAGCTGAAAGCAATCGGCGTTTTGCGCGGCGGGGTGGAAAACATCAACGTGCCATATGCTTCTGAAAAAGGGATCCTGGTATTCAATACTCCTGGACGCAACGCGAACGCGGTTGCTGATTTTACCGTCGGCATGCTGATTGCCGAATGCCGGAATATTGCCAAAGCGCATGATGAACTAAAAAAAGGGAACTGGGTACGGGATTATACCAATGCCGCCTGCGTGCCGGACCTGTGTGAAAAAACGGTGGGCATCGTAGGATACGGCAATATCGGCCGGAAGGTGGCCAAGCGCCTGCGGGCATTTGATATGCAGGTGATTGCTTACGACCCCTATGTAAGCAAGGCCGATGCAGACGTGGAAATGGTATCGCTGGACGAATTGCTGCGGCGCTCCGATTTTGTTACGCTGCATTCCAGAATGACTGACAGCACTTATCATATGATTGATGAACACATGCTTTCCCTGATGAAGCCCACAGCTTACCTGATCAATACGGCGCGGTCCGGGCTGGTGGATGAAGAAGCTTTATACCGCTGCCTTAAGGATCGAAAGATCATGGGAGCCGCGCTGGACGTGTTTGATCTGGAGCCGCCGGGAAAGGACTATCCGCTGGTGACGCTGGACAATATCACGATCACGCCCCACCTGGCCGGCGGCACCAGGGACGCATTTTCTCATTCTCCCGTTTTATTGCTTGAAGAGCTGAAAGAAGTTTTGCTTCACCAAAAACGGTCGGGCTATCTTCTCAATGGAAATGCCTGCGCAGAGAACCCCATTCTGAACGGCAATTGGTAAAAGAAAGAGGCATTGGAACATGGATCTGGGTTTGAAAGGAAAAACAGCCATCGTTACGGGCGGATGCAGCGGCCTGGGCGCTTCCATTACGCAGATGCTGGTTCGGGAAGGATGCCGCACGGTGATCGGAGACATCGTGCTCAAGGACAGCGCGAAAGCATGGATAGACGCTTTGAACGCCCAAGGAATGATGGTGCATTTCGTTCAGACAGACGTTTCTGTCCGGGAACAGACAGAGCGTTTGTTTAATGAAGCCAACCGTGTGTTTGGCAATGTGGATATTCTGATCAATAACGCAGGCGTGTGGCCCACTGCTTACGTACTGGACATGCAGGATGATGATTTCCGCCGGACCCTGGATATCAATCTGGTGGGCCCCTATATGCTGTCTCAGCGTATGCTGAAGGATTGCATCGCCCAGGGCCGAAAGGGAAAAATCATCAATCTTGTATCCCAGGCGGCGTTTCACGGCTCCACGTCCGGCCATGCGCATTACGCCGCGTCAAAGGCGGGGTTGGTTGGCTTTACGGTCTCTCTTGCGCGGGAGGCCGCGCCCTATGGGGTAACGGTCAATGCAATCGCCCCGGGCATCATGGAAACGCCGATCTTCAAGCAGGTTCTCAATGATCCGGAGCGGCGGAGCGCTTACGAAAAAAGGATCCCCATGGGCCGGATCGCCAAACCGGAGGAGATTGCTTCAATGGTCATTTTTCTTGCCGGGAATCAATCGGATTATATGACGGGCGCCACATTGGACGCTACTGGCGGAATGCTGATGAGGTAAAGGGAGGAAAAACCATGGCTCTTGTTACGATTCGCGAAATGCTCTGTGACGCGCGGGAAAAGCATTACGCTGTTCCGGCGTTTGATGTGAGCAGCTATAAGATGGCGCGGTCCGTATTGGATGTGGCGGAGGAGCTGCGCGCGCCGGTGATCCTGATGGGCCTTCGCGGCGATCTGACAGAGGAACAGTTCGATCATCTGTCCGTGGATCTGCACAGTCTGGCGCTGTCCGCTTCCATCCCCGTCTGCACCCATCTGGATCACGCGACGGATATGAACCTGATCAAAAAGGCGATCCATCAGGGATACAGTTCCGTGATGTTTGACGGCTCCAGCCTGCCTTTTGCAGAAAACGCCGAAAAAACGAAGGCCGTGGTGGATTACGCCCACGCCTACGGCGTAACGGTGGAAGCAGAACTGGGCCACGTGGGCGATGGGATCGTTGGCCAGGCCGAAGCGATTGCTCACGGAAACGCAGGGCATGAAAGCAAGCTGACCAATGCCGATGAAATGAAAAAATTCATTGATGAAACCCAGGTGGACTGCCTGGCCGTTTCCATCGGCACTTCCCACGGGGTATACAAATGCACGCCGCATCTGGAAATGGAGCTGCTCAGCCGCCTGAATGCTGTGTCCACGGTCCCTCTGGTCATGCACGGCGGGTCCGGCACACCGGATGATCAAATGAAGGAGGCCATTGCGCGCGGGATCAGCAAGGTGAATATCTTTTCTGAGATCGTGAACGCCTATTATACCGCTATGCGGGATTTCCTGGCGGCCCAAACGAACCTTTCCCTGTGGACCATGACGGCGGAGCAGGCGGCGAACGACGCCCTGAAGGAGAAGGTGCGCGAAAAATTCCTGCTGCTGGGGACGGACGGAAAGGCCTGATGAATTCTGCCATCCAGCCAGGATGCGGGAAGGAGACGACGGCATGAAATATCTGATGGGAATCGACATGGGCGGAACGATGGTGAAAACATCCATCTACGATCTGGAGGGCAGCGAAATCGCCACCCATGGTGAACACATATCCATTCTGCATCCCCGATACGATCGAATGGAGCGGGATTTGACCGAAGCGCGCGATAAAATGTTGCTGACTGTGCGGAAAGCCATTTCCAAGGCCCATATTTCCGGCAGTGATATCCTGGGCATCGGCGTGACCGGCCAGGGCAATGGCGCTTACATGTTTGACGCGGATGGGAACCCCGTGTGCAACGGCATCATGAGCAGCGATATGCGCGCGAAAAACTATATCAAAAAATGGTACAGCGACGGCACCTTCGATGCTGTATATCCGCTGACCGGTTCGCAGATCTGGGCGGGAAACATCAGCGCGCTGATCGCCTGGTTTCAGGATCATGAGCCGGATATCCTGGAAAAGACAGCGTACATCGTTACAGCCAAAGACTATGTACGGTATCTTTTGACCGGCGAATTCCACACGGAAATCACGGAAGGGTCCGGCACCTCCTGCATGGAGCTCAGCACCCGGCAGTATTCCCCGGAGATTTTTGAAAAGCTGGGCATTTCCGCCCATCTGTCCAAGCTTCCCCCTGCCATCGGCAGCTGTGAAATCGGCGGATATGTCACAGCCAAAGCCGCCGCGTTGACCGGCCTAAAGGAAGGCACCCCCGTAGTGGGCGGAGAATTCGATGTCAGCGCGTCCACTGCCGCAGCGGGCGTGATCAGGGAGCATCAGATGGGCATCGTTGTTGGTTCCTGGGGCATCAACACCATTCTGCAGCACAAGGCCGTTCATGATCCCGAGCTGTTCATGCAGTATGTGTACGTCATTCCCGACTACATTGCGCTCATGGAAGGCAGCGCAACCTCCACGGCCAATCTGGAATGGTTCATCGATACCTGCATGGAGCGGGGAGAAGATATCTATAAGCGCTGCAATGATTTGGTGGAAGCGGCCCCGTACCGGGATTCCCTGCTGTTCCTTCCCTATATTTACAGCTCCAACGTCCATTTGGACGCCAAGGCCATGTTTGTGGGGCTGCACGGCGGACATGAGCTGAAGCACATGCTGCGGGCGGTTTTTGAGGGGGTCGTTTTCTGCCATCGGCTGCACATTGATAAGCTGCTCAAGCACGATAAAATGCCATCCCGCATCCAAATGGCCGGTGGAGCCACCCGCTCCGCCGTCTGGATGCAGCTGTTTGCCGATATCCTGGGAGCTGAAATCGAAGTCTCCCAGGCCTCCGAGCTGGGCACGATGAGCGTGGCGCTGTGTGCCGGCATCGGCTGCGGGGTGTTTGATTCCATTGAGGAAACCACGCTGAAATGGGCCAAATCGAAGCGCGTTTTTTACCCGGATCAGGAAAAGCATTTGTATTATCAAAAGAAATATCATGCGTTCAAGACGGTTATCAGCGCGATGGATTCTGCGTGGAGCGAACTGGATGAATTGATCGAAGCATAAAGAAGCCTCAGATGAGAAAGGAGCATTCTTATGAAAACGATAGAAAACAAGGTGGTATTCATTACCGGCGGTACCAGCGGTTATGGGGAAGCGATGGCGCGCCTGTTCACCCAGGAAGGCGCCAAAGTGATCATCGCCGCCCGGAAGGAAAACGAGCTTGCAGAAAAATCCAAGGAAATCGGCTGCGACGCCTTGAAAATGGATGTGACCGATTTTGATGCCTGGGGAAAGGCAAAAGCCTATATTCTGGAAAAATACGGTCGCATCGATGTGCTGATCAACAACGCCGGCGGCGGCGTGGCCATCAAACCGGTTAGTGAGCAGACCCGGGAAGAAATCGACCGGGCCATCAAGCTGAACCTGAACAGCGTGATTTACGCTGCCCATACGTTTGCTCCCGTTTTCATGGAGCAAAAGGGCGGCAGCATCGTCAATATTTCTTCCGTTTGCGCCCATCACTGCTGGCCGGAATGGAGCGTTTATGCCTCGGCCAAGGCAGGCGTGCTGAATTTCTCCAAGGGGCTTTACAATGAGCTCCAGCCCTATGGGGTCCGGGTATCCTGCCTGATCCCCGCCGCTGCCGCCACCCGGTTCCAGAAGGAATCCGGCATCCCGGACGTGGATAATATTCTGGGCACGGAGGATATCGCTCAGACTGCGCTCTTTATCTGCACGCTTCCTCCCCGCGCTGTGGTGGAAGAAGTTACGGTTTGGGGCATTGACCAGGTGGTCAACCCTCTCTGACGCCATCGGGCAATTCCTGCTGCCTGTGTTCTCCCGGATATGGGATGACGCACAGGCAGCGCTTCGTATTCCGATCCTGCTTTCATCCATATGAAATCAAAAGATGCTTTGTTTGATTGAAGGAGGGCCTTGACCATGGAACAGGCGCAGAAACTTACCCGAAGCTATGTGACGGATATGGGCTTGAGCGGCTATGTTGCCGGATTGACCTCCGGCCATGCGAAGGCATGGGCGCTCAATGCCCTGGACATGAACCCCAGCATCACCGGCGCGCTGAAATTTGCAAAGTGGGGCGGCGATCCTTTGAACAGCCCCTACGGCCTGGGCAACATTGGCCAGATCCTGGAGCAGAATGAGTTTTCCGGAAAGCACTTGACAGGGATCGCTTTCCTTTATGCCACTTGCCCCACGCCGGAGCTCAAGGCTGCGGGGGATCGGCTGGTGGAAGAGCTGCATGATGCCCAATGCGACGATGGGTATTTGGGCGTGCACGCAAAAGGCGACCGGCTGGGAGAAAAAACGGATACCTGGGATGTGTGGGGTCATTACCATGTGGCCTACGGGCTGCTGCAATGGTATAAAGTGACCGGCAATCAGCAGGCTTTTCAAATGGCGCTTGCGGCTGCAAATCGCTGCCTGAGGCAATTCGAGGGGAAAACCTACGCCATTGGCTCCGAATCGGTCAACTATGCGATTGGCCATCTGTACGGGCTTTTGTATCTGGAAACCAAGGAGGAAAAGTATCTCCGGGAAGCAGAGAAACTTGTAACAAAGGATTGGCTCAAGCATGGCAACTGGATGAATGACGCCTTGGCAGGGAAAGAGCTGTATCAATCGGATTTGCCTCGCTGGGAGGTGCTCCATGCGATCATGGCCCTGAGCCCGCTGTATGAAATCACAGGGAAAAAGGAGTATTATGAAGCGCTGCGCCACATCTGGTGGAGCGTCGTGAAAACGGATCGGCACAACACCGGCGGATTCACCAGCGCAGAAGCGGCAACCGGGAATCCGTATGCCCAGGGAAGCATTGAAACGTGCTCCTGCGTGGCTTGGGTTGGGCTTGGCATCGAATATCTGCGTTTATCGAAGGATGCGTATGCGGTGGATGAATTGGAACTGACCTACTTCAATTCTCTGCTGGCATCTATCACAGACGGCCTGCGGTTTATATCGTATGATACCCCCATGAACGGCACCATTGTTACGTCGCAGGAATCGCTGAAATTCCTGTATTCCAAAGGCGCGCCGGAGTTTAATTGCTGCCAGGCCAATGCCTGCCGCGCCATGGGCGAAGTATCTCAATGGGCCGCCATGACGGATGACAGTGCCCTGTATCTCAATTACTATGCGCCTGCCGCCATCCATACCCGGACGCCGGGAGGACAGAAAATCATGCTGCGGGTCAAAGGCGATTATCCGTTGACGGGAAACATCCAAATTATTGTTGAAGGCTTGGAAAAACCGGAAGAATTTGATTTGGCGCTGCGCATTCCCAGCTGGTCTGTGCAGAATCAGATCAGCGTCAACGGAGAAACGGTGAACGATATTCACCCCGGCGCCTACCGGCTGCTTCGCCGCGCCTGGCAAAACGGCGATCAGGTTGATGTGAGCCTGACGCTGTCCCTGCATTATTGGGTGGGCGAAGACCGGTTCACGGGCAAAACCTCCGTCTATCGCGGCCCCATCCTGCTGGCGGCGGATAGCCGCTTCGTTTCCGGGCCGCTGGAGGAGGTCACATTCACTCGCGAGGATTTGGAAGGAATGACCGTGCAGGATGGCGCGGACGCCGGCTGCTGGCTGAAGGCACAATGCAAAAACGGAATCACATTGATCGATTTCGCAAGCGCCGGTAAGCAAAAAGCCCAATACATTACCTGGCTGAATGCGCAGTGTGGTTTATCGCCTGTCCATCCCGGGGAAGAATTGCCTGTTTGGCTGAACGGGCTGAATGCTTCGGCAGGAGAGAAAGCATGAGCATCAAAACGCGGGAAGCATTAAAAAGCATCGTGACCGATATGGGTCTGACCGGGTTTGTACGTGATCGCATGGAAGGCCACGTACGAACCTGGGCCTTGGATGCGATGGAAAAGAATCCCGGGGTCATCGGGTCCCTTTTGCATGCCAGGAAGGGCGGCAATCCATATAACAGCCCCTTCGGCATCGGTGTGAAAGGCTATGTATTTGATCATAATGAATACGCCGGAAAGTATCTTACCGGGCTGGCCTATCTGTACGCCGCGTCTCCTCGCGAGGATATTCTGCGTGTTGGCAGCGAACTGGTAAATGCTTTGGAGGAAGCGCAATGCCCGGATGGCTATCTGGGGGTACATGGTGAAGGCGACCGATTGGGCGGCACTTACGGGAACTGGGATGTGTGGGGTCATTATCATGTTGGGTACGGCCTCATCCAGTGGTACAAGATCACGGGAAATGCCAAGGCGCTGAGCATGGCTGCGGCGGCCGCGGACTGCTGCATTCGTTATTTTTCGGATCGGTCCTACGCGGTGGGCTCTGAATTTACGAATTATTCCATTTGCCATCTCTATGCGCTGCTGTACCAGGAAACCAACGAAGAAAAGTATTTGAAAGAAGCCCTTCGCGTGGTGGAGCAGGAATGGCCCAAGCACGGCGATTGGATGAATCAGGCTTTGGCGGGCAAGGATTTCTGGGAAATAGAAGCAAAGGAAAAAAACATGGCCCGATGGGAAGCGCTTCATTCCATCCTGGCCCTGTCCACGCTTTATCAAATCACCGGAGAGCCGCGCTATGGCCAAGCCTTTGAGCAGATATGGCGCAGTCTTCTGGCGGGGGACAGACACAATACCGGGGGCTTCAGCAGCGGGGAAAGGGCTGTGGGAAATCCGTACGCGCAGGGCGCCATTGAAACCTGCTGCTGTGTGGCTTGGCTGGCTTTGTGCCTGGACTATCTTCGGCTTTCCCGCGATTCCCGCGTGGCGGATGAAATGGAATTGACATATTTCAACACGCTGTTGGGTTCTCTTACCCAAGGCCTGCGGGAAATCACCTATGATACGCCCATGAACGGAACCAAGATTCCCACGCAGGTTTCCTTGAGCCAATTTTTCTGCAAAAGCACGCCGGATTTCAATTGCTGCCAGGCAAATTCCTGCCGGGCTATCGGTGAAGTATCCCAATGGGCGGCTATGTCCGGCTCGGAGGGAATCTATTTGAATTATTACGCGCCCTGCACCCTGCATATTCGTACGCTCGGCGGACAAGCAGTCTCCCTGGAAATCAGCGGCAATTATCCTGTGAACGGCAATGTAACGATAACGCTGAAGGAGCTGAAAGAGCCGGAACGTTTTTGCCTGTTTCTGCGGATTCCGAGCTGGGCTGTCAGCTCCACGGTTGAGGCGGCAGACGGAACTCAAAGAAAAGTCCATGCAGGCAGCTATGAGCCCATGGATCGCACCTGGAAAGAAGGCGACAGCATCCGTCTGACCCTGGACATGACAACCCATTATTGGAAGGGAGAAGACCGCTTTGAGGGAAAGGCTTCGGTGTACTATGGCCCCATTCTGCTGGCGCTGGACAGCCATTACGAAAAGACCGGCGCGGAAGATACAGAATTGGATGGCAGCCGTATGATGCGCCTTTCCCCGCAGGACGGAGCAGATCAAGGCTGTTGGCTGAAGGCGAACCTGCCTGCAACGAACGGAAAATCAGTTACACTTGTGGATTTTGCAAGTGCAGGCATTGGGAAAACTGCCTACACAACATGGCTGAACGTGCATCTTCCAGATAATTTGTTCCTTCATGATAAAAAAGAAATGCCCATTTGGTGCCGCGGCATACAATTCATGGATCTTTGATGGTTTAATACAAAATCTGATGAAATGGAACAAGAACGACGAATGAAAAATGAAAGAAGAATGATGCATGAGTTCTGATACGCACGCTGCTCTGGTTCCGGCAAAAGTTCAGTTGCGTCCAAAATCCTCGGATTATCTGGCTGCGCACCGCACATGGCAAGGCGTACCAAGTATGGAAAGGACTGACGGCGGACGCTGCTACGTTTGCTTTTATACCGGGGGACACACGGAAGAAAGCGGGAATTACGTATTGGTGATTCGCGGCCGGAAACAATCCCCTCCGGATACGTGGGAGGATGCTTTCCTGACGATCGTTCATGATGATCCGGAAGTGCGCTGCTTTGATCCATGCCTTTGGATCGATCCCATGAACAGGCTGTGGATTACCTGGACGCAATCGCGAGGATTCTTTGATGGCCGGCGCGGGGTATGGGCCATTGTTTCTGAGAATCCGGACGATGAGGAGCCTGTATTCAGCCCACCCCGACGCATAGCGAATGGATTGATGATGAATAAACCCATCGTATTGCAGACGGGCGAATGGTGCTTTCCCATTGCTGTCAGAATGAAATGCTTTGCCAAAGCCACTGAAGCCCACCCTGAGCTTCTGGTTGAAGAGGGAACCAACGTTTATTTGACGAAAGATCAAGGCCAAACCTTTGAACTGAAGGGCGGGGCGGATCTGCAGCCCTGGACGTTTGACGAGCACATGATCATCGAAAAGGCGGATCACACTTTATGGATGCTGATCCGAGCTTCCCACGGGATCGCCGAAAGCTTTTCCTATGATGGCGGATGGAGCTGGACTCCGGTGCGTGAATCTGGCATCACCGGCCCGAATTCCCGATTCTTTATCCGCCGGTTACGCTCCGGACGGTTGCTGCTGATCAATCATTTTTCCTTTGGTTACGGAAACAGAAACGCCATTGGCATTGCCTTGCGTAATAATCTCATCGCGCAGCTTTCGGAAGACGATGGAAAAAGCTGGATTGGCGCTTTGGTATTGGATACCAGAAATCATATTTCCTACCCCGATGGCAAGGAAGATGATACCGGCCTCATTCATATCGTGTATGATCATGGCCGGTTTAACGAGAACGAAATCGTGATAGCCGCTTTTCGTGAAGAAGATGTTTTGGCAGGTCATCTTGTATCTTCAGATGGGTTTTTGAAAAAGGTTGTCTCCAAAGCAAGTGGCGGGAATGAGTCTTCGTTAGTGTAAAGTATTTCCGGGAGAAATGAACCGGAAAAGCAGGAAGGAGCGAAAGAACAGAGAGACGGATACAAGCTGTTACGGAGTAGCTTCGCCGTGTGGTCAGAATCCGTGAGAGCGTAGCGACCAGGATTCTGACTACACGGTGGCCGAAAAGAGGTTCTTCACGAAAAGTTAGGTTAAGGCAAGGAGATAAAACGTAAGCGTAAAACCTGGGACGTATCGACTATACACCCCAGGTTCTGGTAATGTCATCAGATCACCAGCTAAGCCACAGTACTGCAACCTTATTCAGTACCGGTTTTCTGTCATCTTCAATAGTCTTTCCGCAATATCCCGTACCAGTTCCAAAGCCTCCGGGTCAAGAGTTTTGCATTGCTTCTCCATCTGCCTGGAAACATAGTTGACGATATCCCGTTTGGTGCTTCTGTGTTTATCCCGCGGAACGGTTTTCAGCATATCCTTCATGGAATCCACCATGATAAGGGGACTGGTGGGAATTTGGTTTTCAAAATCCTGCTTGATGTCCTTCATCATTCGGAACAGAACTTCCTTGATCTTTTCTGTTTCCGCTTCGTGAGGACGCATCTTCTGCGCCTTGACTACATTCTGGTCTTTCCGGATTTCTTCTTTGTACTCTGGATTCTCCTCCCCGTATTCGGTCAGCAGCTCGATCAGGAAATCCATGGATTCATTTCGGCTGGCCATGCCAAGCGCGGCAGTATCACAGAAGTAAATCTGAATCAGTCTCAGCAGGAAGGGGAAATCCTTATGCTCCATCAATCGGTTTAATACATCGGTATTGATGGAGCCATCCAATAATTTTCTCACAGCGACTTCCGACAATCCCAGTTCGGAAATGTCGCTGTTTTTTGGTGCGCTGATGGGTGTCAAACCCAAAATGTAATCTGTCGATACGCCGAATTCTTTCGCCAATGCAATCAAGATATCGCTGCTGATAGATGCCGTGTTGCCTGTTTTGATGCGGCTGATTTGCGAAGGATGAACGCCAATCCTTTCGGCCAATTCTGCCTGCTTCCATCCTTTTTGTTCCCGCAATAGATCGATTCGTTCGCCGGGTGTCA
>ERZ842401.1539-NODE-1539-length-32746-cov-5.469242_pt1 | contig 32746 bp, 35 predicted proteins | sample MGYA00521270_ERZ842401 | MGnify/ENA primary metagenome ERZ842401 (study PRJEB31892, sample SAMEA3878208) | bioreactor metagenome | biome: Moose rumen | place: Sweden | collected 2011-10 | study: EMG produced TPA metagenomics assembly of the PRJEB12797 data set...
CATGATAAAAAAAAAGTATAGCATGTGCTTGTGTGAATTGCACTACCCGAATGGGGGGGCGGTTCAAGCAATAAGTGGCGATTGCCTGATCAAATTTTGATTCCTGCATTTTTTAGAAAAATCTCAAATTTAGTTACATTCATTTTCGACTCCTGATAATTTTTTGGGATATGGCACACGGTTTTTATAAATTCTTCAACACCGTCTGTATATCTTGGGCGGTTAGTTTTGTCTTTGGGTCGGTGTAGATGGTCACATTAATGCCTGTCTTCTTTTTTGAAAGTCGCTGTCGGATAAGCATCTTACTCTGGGTGACTGCAAGGTCGCCTTTAAGGACGGTCATAAGCATGTAGATTCCTTGCTCGGTAAAGGCGTAAGGATTATATCGCGTACCACCCCAACTTGAGGTGAAAATTTTGCACCTCAAGATTTCTTCCATTTCAATGTCTGACAGTTGAAACATAAAATCTGAATCAAATCGTTCGATATTGTTCTTTACCTGGCGATTAAAATTCTTCGTTTCATACCCATAAATCTGAGCTAAATCAAAATCCAGCATCACCTGCTGGCTGCGGATAACATGAATCTTTGAACGAATCGAGTTTTCTTGCTGAAATGTTTTCCAAAATCCAGTATACTTTTACAGAAAACAGGAGGAAAAAATGACCCTAATTTCATGGAACATAGACTCACTTAAGGCTGCCCTTACTTCCACTTCGGACAGAGCAAAACTTTCTCAGGCTGTGCTTGAAAAACTTGGTGGTTACAATGCAGACATAATTGCCATTCAGGAAACAAAACTTCCTGCAGAAGGTCCTTCAAAAAAACTTCTGGAACTCTTGGATGGCTATTTTCCTGGCTACAAGGTTGAGTGGATTTCTTCCCTTCCTCCTGCAAGAAAGGGATACGCTGGAACCATGATTCTCTACAGAGAGGGGCTTGCTGCTAGCCGTTTAGAAACAAAACTTGGCGCTCCCGACACCATGGACAGCGAAGGCCGCCTGCTTGTTCTTGAATTTGACGAATTTTATTTTGCCAATGTATATACTCCAAACTCTGGCGACGGTCTTAAACGCCTTTCGGAACGGCAAAAGTGGGATGCCCTTTATGCCAGCTATCTTTCTAGCCTAGACAAAAAAAAGCCTGTTATTGCCTGCGGAGACTTTAATGTTGCCCATAAAGAAATTGACCTTGCAAATCCTGCTTCTAATCATTTTTCTGCTGGCTTTACTGACGAGGAGCGGGAGGGCTTTACAAAACTTCTTGAACGGGGTTTTACAGACAGCTTCCGTTTTGTTCACGGAGATGTAAAAGACATTTATTCTTGGTGGGGGCAGCGGATTAAAACCTCTAAAATTAACAACTCTGGCTGGCGCATTGACTACTTTCTGGTAAGCGACCGCATAAAAGAGCAGGTCAAAAAATCCGAGATGATAGACTCTGGCCCAAGGCAAGATCACACTCCCATTCTTTTGGAAATAGATATTTGACTCTTAATGTAAACTTTTTATGCCTGTAGCATGTTTTCTTTTAATGTGGTATGATTGTTCGTGGAGAATGCCGTTATATGGATTACGCAAACGTCGGTATAATTGCGCTTCTGGTTCATGTAATCATCAACTTTGATGTGCTTAAAATTTCTAGGGAACCAAGAACCAGGGCTCATGCTACTTATAGAAATTTTTTAATCTGCGTGCTCTTTTATTACATTTTTGATTTTCTTTAGGGGCTTGTGTACGGGTTAAGGATTGCTGTTTTTTCCTTCATCTGGACAGAGCTTTATTTTGCCCTTGTAGCCATTACTGTCTTTTTCTGGACAAGGTTTGTCATCATATATGTTAACGACCGGAATGCCTTTGCAGGTATTTTAAAATATGCAGGAATAGTTTTTCTTGCCTTTGAATTTCTTGCCCTCCTTGTAAACCTCTTTCTGCCTGTTATGTTTTATTTTGACGAAGAGGGAATCTACCATACGGGAAAGGCTAGGGCTATAACCATGTTTGCCCAGATACTGCTTTTTCTGGCTACATCGATTTACATGCTTGCGGTTGCCCTTTGGAACAGGGGAAAGATTCGCAGAAGGCACGGTGCTATTGCAGGCTTTGGAATTTCAATGACTGTTTTTGTTTTGTTTTCTACTCTTTATCCAACTCTTCCGTTTTATTCCTTGGGCTATCTGTTGGGAGTTTGCATAATACACACCTTTGTTCTTGAGGACGAAAAGGAATCTCGGCGTAGGGAACTTGAAAGCCTTTTAAAGGTGGGAGAGATTCAAGAGCAGGAACTGGATTCTGCCCGACTTATGGCATACACTGACCCTCTGACTTTTGTAAAAAGCAAGACTGCCTATCAGGAAGATATTATAGGAATCGAAAAGCGTATTGAAGGTGAAATACTTAAGGATTTTGGACTTGCTGTTTTTGATGTAAACGGACTTAAGTCTGTAAACGACACAAAGGGACATGAAGAGGGTGACAGGCTGATTAAGTCTGCATGTAAGATAATATGCGAGATTTTTAAGCACAGTCCCATTTACCGCATTGGTGGTGACGAGTTTGTTGCCTTTATTATGGGAGACGATTACAGGAACAGAGTGTCTCTTCTTTATGAATTTAATCTGCAGATGGAAAAGAATGCGGAAGAAAACGGCATTGTAGTTGCCTGTGGATTTTCTGAGTATGCCCAAGGGGTGGACAGGGACTTTAGTTCTGTCTTTAACAGGGCAGACAAAAAAATGTACGAGCAGAAAAAGAAGCTTAAGAAAATGAAGCCCTAAAAGCCTGTTTGGGCACTTTACACTTATACTGCACTGTGATATAATATGTTACACTTTTTAAAGAGGTAAACATGATTTTCCCACTTGAGCAGTTAGTTAAGTTTAAAGGTTCCATTTACGAAATTACCGTTGCTGCAAGTCGTCGTGCATATCAGCTTGCAATGATAAAGGCTCCGGTCGTGGAAGAAAACGACGGAAAGGTTGTAAGCCTTGCTGCCCGTCAGCTTTTTACGAACGAAGTTCAATATCGCATTGAGCAGACACAGCAGTAATGAAGGATGCTGCCCAGCCTGTCATGGTCATAGCGGCTCCCACTGCGTCAGGAAAGACTGCACTTGTCCGGGCACTGTTCGGTAAGGGCAGTCTTTTTCGCTTTAAAGATCGTGCCGAAATTATTAGTGCGGACAGTCAGGCCGTTTACAAGGGCTTTGACATAGGAACTGCAAAACCTACCCCAGAAGAACAAAAAGAAATTCCTTACCACCTAATTGATGTGGCTTCTCCCTTTAGGCAGTTTGGATTGGGAGATTTTATGTCTATGGCGGATGAGGCCGCTGCAGAAATTTGGAGCAAAAAGAAAATACCTGTTTTGGTTGGGGGAACGGGATTCTACATCCGCTCATTTTTAATGGGTGCACCTGTTGCCCCTGAAAGCTCTCCTAAAATCCGTAGCAGGCTTTTTGAACGCCTTGAAAAAGAGGGAAGCGAAAAACTTTATGAAGAACTAACATCTCTTGATCCTGACTACGCAAAAAAAATCCATGTAAACGATGCCTACAGAATTTGCCGTGGGCTGGAAGTTTTTTATACTTCGGGTCGTCCTTTAAGTTCCTACGAAATTCCCCAAAGCCTTAGAAAGGGATTTTCTTTTCTTACGATTATTCTTGAACGGGACAGGGAGGAGCTTTACCGCCGCATAGACGATCGAGTGGAAGAACTTTTTAAAAACGGTCTTGAGGAAGAAGTGCGCCACCTTAGGGAAGAGGGCTGTAATGCAGAAACTCCTGCAATGAAGGCCATAGGTTATCGTGAGTTTTTTGATTCAGAACTGAATGGTGACATTGGACTTATAAAGGCCGCCATAAAGCACAACAGTCATCGTTATGCAAAAAGACAGATTACCTACATGCAGAACATTCCTGGAGCCATTACCCTTCATGCGGACAGTATGGAAAAAATAAGAGGCCTTGCGGAAGATTTTTTTTCTAACTGGCTTGACGGGGAATCGTAATTGTAAAGGTGCTTCCCTTTCCCAGTTCGGAACTGACGCTTATGTTCCATCCGTGGGTGTCGATTATGTTCTTTACTGTGGAAAGACCTATTCCCATGCCCTGTTCGCGACGGGAATTTGTTCCCCTGTAAAAGAGTTCCCACACATGCTCAAGTTCTTGCTCTGCTATGCCTGCTCCTGTATCCCTTACGCTAATGCGGATGTCATCATCTGACTGAAGTGCCTTTATTTCTATGGTGTCGCCTTCTTTTGAATATCTGACTGCATTGCTAAAGAGGTTTTCCAGTGCCCTCTGAAACAGAGCCTTGTCCATCTGCACTTTTGTTTTACCGTCAACATTTAGTTCCGTAACTATGGTGCGCTTGTATACTTCTCCGGTAAGGGTTGCCCCCTGTGCAAATTCTTCTAGGAGTGGAAGTAGTTCTTCTTCCCTAAGGGTTTCCCTCCAGTCGGTATTGTTGAGCTTAACATAGTTAATCAGCTCGTTAATCATTCCTTCAAGCTGGTCTGCCTTTGTGTGTATTACATCAAGAGATTTTTTTACGGAATCCATGTCGCCCACAACTCCGTCGGTAATTGCTTCCGTATATCCCTTAATTAGGGCAACAGGTGTCCTAAGGTCGTGGCTTATTCCCATTATGAAGCGGCTCTGCTTTTCTTGGTCTTCTTTAAGGGACTGTCGCATTTTTTCTATGCTTCTGGTAAGGGAAGTTATTTCGTTGCTGTAGCCCGAAGTCTTTTTGTTTTCTATGCTACTGTTAAGTTCGCCTGCCGCAATTTTCTGAGTGTTCTTTTCCAGGATTGTAATTGATGAGGAAATTGTTCGTGAAAGTCTAATGAGGTAGATTATGCAGAAAATAATAAATGCAAGGACTCCTACAAAAAAGGGAATGTAAACTCTGTAGGCGTTTGTCTTTTTTTTGTCAAACGGTCCCTTTGCATCGGGGATTTTTGTTCTGCTTATGACAAGAAATCTGTTTGTCTGAGAAGCGACTCTTGCTTCCGTGGATTCGTCGTCGGGAGAGGGCTTTCTTTTGTGCAGGGGAGACTGAAGTTGATAGTCATAGTTTCCTGCAGTGTCATGCATTAGGGTAAAGAGTGAAAGAACATCTACTGCAGTTCCCACGGGAAGGTCCCCTATTGTAGAAATAATTACGCTGGAGTCGTATACTACTGCAACCTGCACATTTGGGGGAATGTCTTTCAACTGTTCTTCCAGTTCGTCCCAGTCATTGTCACTTACATCAAGTTCTCCTATTTCGCGGATTTGCTTGTAACCCTGCATAAGGTATCTTTGCGAGGAGGTAAGGTAATAGTGTACTGGTACCGAAATCATGCAGAGTAGAGGAATGATTATGATTGCCGCAATGAGTAGCCTGAACTGGGTTTGTATTTTCATTTTGCCTGCTTTTCCACGCCTTCAAATTTGTAGCCCATGCCAAACATGGTGGTAATGTATTTGGGCTTAGCAGGGTCTTCTTCTATCTTTTTTCTAAGGCGCTGAATGTAAACCGCAACTGCTGTTATGTCTCCGTACTGGCTCTTCCAAACGCCGCTGTAAATTGTTTCTGGTGTAAGGGATTCTCCTGCGTGACGGAAAAGAAATTCCAATACTTCGTATTCTTTTGCCGAAAGGGAAATTTTTTCTGCACCTTTTTTAAGCACGCAACTGTTGCAGTAGACTGTGTAGGGACCAAAGTTAACTGTCTCTTCTGTTGCTGCTTCTGTGGCGGCCTGCCTTTCCAGTTTTGCCTTTACTCTTGCCACAAGAACTCTGGGGCTAAAGGGCTTGGTAACAAATTCGTCTGCTCCGTAACCTAAGCCTGCAATTATGTCTTCGTCGGCGTCACGGGCAGAAACTATTATGACAGGTATGGTGGCCTTGTATTCCGCCCTAAATTTTTTAAGAAAGTCTAGTCCGCTCATTCCTGGAAGGTTAAGGTCAAGAAGAATAAGGTCGCTTTTCCATCCTTCCGCAAGTTTTTCTAGAGCAGCCTCGGCAGACTCGCAGGCAAGGCATTCAAAGCCGGCATTTTCCATGTACATGGTAACTAGCTGGGCCATTTCGGGAACATCTTCTATAACAAGTATCTTTGTCTTCATGCCTATAAATGTAACGCTAAAATCCCTCTTCTGCAATTACAAATTTGTTTTATAACAAAGAATTATTGCTTTAAGAAGAAAGGGAAAAAATCCGATAAATAAATGGGGTAAAGTACTTGACGGTTTGGGCAATACGGTACATTATATAAGATATGATAGAAGTTACGCGTCTGAATGGCAAAAAGTACTGGATAAACCCCCATCAGATTGAAAGCATGGAAGAAAAACCTGACCTTACAATCTCTTTGCTTTCCGGTAATCAAATTGTCGTAAAGGATACGCCTGAAGAAATAATTCAGAAGGTTGTTGACTACCGAAGACGCATAGGCATCTACAAACAAGAACTGTAGGGTTGGTAAAAAAAGGGAGGATACAGTTTCTAAATGGATATAGCAACAATAATCGGATTTGTTGGCGGTATTGCCATGGTTATGCTTGGTGTTATTTCCGGTGGTTCTAACATCATGAACATTATTGATGTTCCGTCTATGTTCATTACCATTGGCGGTTCCTACATGGCGCTTTTCGTTTCTTCACCCCTTAACAAGGTTTTGGGCATTTGGGGCGTTATAACTCGCTGTTTTAAGACATTCGACTACGGTGAAAAAAATATAGTACAGAACATGGTTTCCCTTAGTGAAAAGGCCCGCCGAGAGGGTATTCTTGCTCTTGAAGAAGGCTTGGACGATTTGGACGACCAATTTATGAAAGAGGGACTCCGCCTTATGGTTGACGGACACGACGGTTCTGCAATCCGCGCAATCCTTGAAAACGAAATGACTCAGACCGAGGCCCGTCATATGGAATGGGCAGGTGTTATGAACCAGTGGGCAGGTTATGCTCCAGGTTGGGGTATGATGGGTACCGTTATCGGTCTTATTGGTATGTTGAACAACTTGGAAGACAAGAGCTCTCTTGGTCCTAACATGGCTGTTGCTTTGATTACTACGCTGTACGGTTCAATGCTTGCAAACTGGTTGTTCGGTACAATGGCTACTAAACTTCTTGCTCAGAACGCTAGGGAAATGAACAGCCGCGAAATGGTTCTTGAGGGAATCCTTTCAATTCAGGCTGGTGATAACCCTCGTATTCTTGCAACAAAACTCCTTACTTATCTAGATCCTAAGACTCGAAAGTCAATTGAGTCAGAGGTTCTTAAGGACTAAGGCGGACGCTGATGGGAAAGAAAGCAAAGGAACCAGAAAAACCGTCAACCGCGTGGCAGGGAACTTACGGAGACATGATTACCCTCATGCTCTGCTTCTTCGTTATGCTGTATGACCCTTCCGAAACGGATGCTGTTCAGATGGCGGCGATGATGGCGGCCCTTAACAATAATACGACTGGCGGTGGCAACTCTCTTAGCCCTGGAGCCCTTGCAAGTTTGGGCAACACCATAAGTGCGCTTCCGTCTATAGAAAAGGGTCGTGCAATGGGTCCCACCATGAAGAAGGCTACTTCTACATTTGCTCCAGACATTAAGTCCAACAAGATAACCATTACTAGCGACGAAAGGGGAGTGGTAATTACCCTTACTGGTGATGCTTTTTTTGAGCAGGGTAGTGCGGACCTTAATATAGACGACACTAGGGAAACTTTACTACGCATAGCGCAGTTTTTTGCCGATGATGAATTAAAGGGCAGAAGGTGGCGCATTGAAGGCCATACGGACAACATGCCCGTTCAGGCTCTTTTTGACGAGGAAACCGGTCAGAGGATTGGCTTTCCTAGCAACTGGGAACTTTCTGCTGCCCGTGCGGCAAATGTCCTGCATTATCTGTCGGACTTTGGCGTAGACGAACAGCAGTTTTCTATAGCGGGTTACGCTGATACCCGTCCAAAGTTCAGCAACGATACGGCTGAAGGCAGAGCCTACAACCGTAGGGTAGACATAATCATTCTAGACGAAGGTCATTTTTAGTGGTAAACTAGGGAACGGAGGCATATATGGCAGACAGTGGCGATGAAGATCTTTCAAGCGACCTTGACGGCGGTGGTAGCGCAAAAAAAGGCGGTGGCAAGGGATTTTTGACTGGCGTTTTAAAATATATTCTCATTGGAATTGCGGCGATTATCCTTATTGTTACGATTGTCGTTGTTGTGAACCTTATCATGAACAAGAACAACACGAAGGCGACCTCCATACCTGTTTCCGACGAGTATGTGACCACAAGGGAAGTATACGACTGGTACACTTCTTTGGATCAGGTTCGTACAAATACAAGGGATCCTATTCCTGCCAGCGTTGTTGTTCAGGTTGCCATAGGCTACAAAAAGGACGACAAAAACGCTTCTGCAGAAATTACATCTCGCCGTATAGAAATTTCTGCCTTCCTGCGAAGGTTCTTCTCTCAGAAAACGGTTGCCGAACTGGGACCGGAAAATGAAGATGTCCTTCGTCAGCAGATTCGTGATCAGATAAATGATGATATCTTGAGTAGTTCGAAAATAAGAGACATTCAGTTTACATCACTGGATGTTGTGCAGCAGTAAGATGTCAGGTGGTGGTGAGGAATGAATGAAGTTCTGTCGCAAGACGAAATAGACCAGCTTCTCCAAGCAATCTCTTCGGGTGAAAACGAGACCGATGACTTTAAGCCGGTAAGTGACACTCGACGCATAAAAATTTACGACTTCCGCCGCCCAGACAAATTCTCAAAGGAACAGATTCGTACCGTTTCCAACATGCACGAAACCTTTGCCCGTCTTACCACGACAAGCCTTTCGGCTCAGCTTCGGGCATTGGTTCATGTTCATGTGGCTTCGGTTGACCAGCTTACCTACGAAGAGTTTATCCGCTCAATTCCTACTCCTACAACTCTTGCCGTTGTAAACATGGATCCCCTTAAGGGTAACGCCGTTCTTGAAATTGCTCCAGAAATTACATTTATCATGATTGACCGCCTGTTCGGAGGCTCTGGAGACACTGGCGGAAAAGTAAACCGCGACCTTACGGATATTGAACAGTCTGTAATGGAAGGCGTTATTGTCCGCATCCTTGCCAATATGCGCGAGGCTTGGACTCAGGTAATAGACTTGAGACCTCGTCTTCAGCAGATAGAAACAAACCCTCAGTTTGCACAGATTGTTGCCCCTGGCGAAATGGTTATTCTTGTTACTCTGGAAATTAAAATTGGTGAGGAAGCAGGCATGATGAACATCTGTATTCCTTACATTACCATAGAGCCAATTGTTTCAAAACTGTCCAGCCAGTTCTGGTTCAGCTCAATAAGAAAAAGTTCCACAACCCAGTATTTGGGAACCCTTAAGGAAAAACTTTCCGATGTAGACATGGACATTATTGCCGAGGTTGGAACAATGAATGTTTCAATCCGTGATGTTTTAAATCTGCGTATAGGAGATGTGGTTCGCTTTAACGATATTCGCGTAAACGACCCCCTTACTCTTAGCGTGGGAACAAGAAAGAAATTCTACTGTCAGCCCGGCGTCGTGGGCAAAAAAATGGCAGTTCAGATAATAGGAAAAATGAAAGAATCCGACGAAGATGAATTCGAAGAACTTAGTGCAGAAGGAGACGAAACATTATGAGTGAAGGTTCCATTTCACAGGAAGAAATTGATGCATTGCTGTCCGGCGTAGATATGGGCGGCCTTAGTGCCGGTGGTTCTTCCACATCTGCTCCTTCGGTGCATATAGATGTTGCAACTCTGGAGAAATTTGCAGGCGGAATTAAGGACAAACTTGCCGACAACCTAAAGACTATGACAGGTTCGGATGTTTCTTTTGGAACACCGACTGTAGAATCTGTAGGCCGTGACCAGATGCTTGCAAAGATTCCTGAAGTTGTCATTGCCGTTATGGCGGACTATTCTACGGGTCTTAACGGAGACCACCTCTTTGTGCTTTCTCCAGAACTTGCACAGAAGCTTGTAAGTCTTGTAAACAAGGAAGATAATGCGGAACTTGACGACATGGCACTGTCTGTAATAAGCGAAGTAGTTTCTCAGCATTCTGGTGCAGAAATTATGGAACTTAGCAAAGACGGAAAACTGCCTGGTCTTGCAACAAATCCTCCCGAGGCGGTAAATCAGCCTAAGGCTATGATTCGCATGCCTCAGAATACTTTTGCACTCTTTACCTTCCCCCTTACTGTAGATGGAAATCCCTACACCATATGGGAAGCAGTTGGTTCTACAGTTGCAGATGGCATGGCAAAGGCTCTTGGCGGCGGTCAGCAGGCTGCTCCTGCTGCGGCTATGGGCGGAATGGCCGGTGGTGCTCCAATGGGTGGAATGGCAATGGGTGGCATGCCTAATATGGGAATGCAGCAGATGGGAATGCCTAATATGGGAATGCAGATGGGCGGTATGCCTCAAGGCGGAATGGCTATGGGCGGAATGCAGATGGGTGGAATGATGCCTATGGGTGGCATGCCTATGGGTACTCCTCCAAATGTTCAGGCACTCCAGTTCTCAAACCTTCAGGCTGCCGCTGGTGCTGGAGAACAGGGCAACATTGGTCTTATCATGGATGTTTTCATGGAAATGACCGTAGAGCTTGGACGCACCAAAAAGACCATTAAGGACATTCTTGGCATGGGCGAAGGTACCATCATAGAGCTTGATAAACTTGCCGGTGAACCGGTAGATATATTAGTTAACCATAAACCTATAGCAAAGGGTGAGGTTGTAGTTATTGACGAAAACTTCGGTGTTCGCGTTACAGAAATTCTTCCTGCAATCGAACATGTTACCGGCTCCCTGTAAAGGGAGGCTGTAGGACTCTGTGCTTCTGGGGAGGAGTGTAGGGCAATGGGTGGGGGAAATTACGAAAAAGACTCTTTTTCTTTTGCTGTTTGCATGTTGCTGTGCTTTTTCCTTTGCACAGTCTGTTGGTGACGGTGCGGCTACCGTTAACGAGGACACTGCAATAATTCAGCCTGCCGAAAATTCAGAATCCAACTATCCCATAACGGCTCCTACATCTGGTTCGGACATTCGTACTGGTCTTGGGGCAGGGGCATATATCCGCATGATAATTGTCCTTCTGATAATCATTGGCATAATATGGCTCTTTGCTCGCTTCTTTAAGAAAAACATAAACGGTGGAAGTGTGGAAGAAAATCCTTTTATGCTTCGTCGGGTGGCTTCCATTTCCCTTGGTGCAGGAAAGTCTGTGCAGATTGTTACCCTCCTTGACAACAAGGGCTTTCTTCTTGGAGTTTCTGATGATGGTGTTTCTCTTCTGGGTACCATTGACGATGTGGAGCTTATACAGGCCCTAAACCTTAACGCCGACAGGGCAGAAAACGCTCCCAGACCTAAAAACTTTGCCGACATCTTGGAAATCTTTACAAAAAAGAAGGGCTCTTCTTCTTCCCCAACAGCTTCCCAATCTTCTTCAGAAGACGCTTTGGGATTTCTTAAAAAGCAGCGTGACAGATTGGGCGGTAACGAAGAATGAAAAAATTCCTTCCAGCTTTTTTTGCACTACTACTTCTTTTTCCGTTTTCTCTTTATGCCCAGTCTTCAGGTAACGAAAATTTTCCTGAAGGCGCAACATATGGCACAACGGAAATGCCGGGAACTGTAAGTGGTATAGACTTTCCCAACATAACTTTTTCTGCAACGGCTCCTCAAACTGGTAACGAGGTGGCATTTAGCGTACAGCTTCTGCTTCTTCTTGCAGTGCTTACCATTGCTCCAAGCCTTATACTTCTTGTAACATGCTTCTTGCGCTTTTCTATTGTGCTCAACTTTATAAAGCAGGCTCTTTCTTTGCAGCAGGTTCCGCCTACGGCAGTGCTTAACGGCATAGCGCTTTTTATGACGCTCTTTTGTATGTGGCCAACTTTTTCTCAGGTGTACGAAAATTCCTTTAAGCCCCTTTCCAACAACGAGATTTCCCTTACTCAGGCCTACACCGAGGCAGAGGCTCCAATGCGGCTTTTTATGTATCAGCAGATGACGGACGACACTACTTACATTGCAACATTTATGAGCATGGCAAACCTTGACCGTCCCGACACCCTTGCAGATGTTCCCACTTACATTCTTATTCCTGCCTACATTCTGCACGAACTGACGGCGGCATTTAAAATAGGCATACTGCTTTATATTCCCTTCATAGTCATAGACATGGTGGTGGCCAGCATTTTAATGAGTATGGGCATGATGATGCTTCCTCCTGCCCAAGTTTCCATTCCCTTCAAGTTAATGCTTTTTGTTCTTGTAGACGGATGGGGACTCTTAACCACAAACCTTTTCCAGAGCATTTTGTAGGAGGCCTAGTAAATGACACTGAATCAGATTGTAGGAATTCTTCAGCAGGGAATAATGCAGGTTTTTCTTCTTGCGGCTCCTGTTCTTGGTGCGGCACTGATTATCGGTTTGATTATTGCAATTTTTCAGGCAACGACTTCCATTCAGGAACAGACGCTTACCTTTCTTCCAAAATTTGCGGTAATTCTTTTGGTTATAGTACTTTTGGGTAGATGGATGCTAACTTCAATGCGTCAGTACACCATAAACCTGTTCGAAATGATTTCACGCATGTAGGGGAGCCGTTTAGATGTTGGGAAGATTGGTTTCTGCAGCACCCGTTTTTCTCCTTGTGGCAGCTAGGTGTCTTGCCCTTGTGCTTACCATGCCACTTCTTTCTAACTCTTCAATTCCAAGGCGTGCAAAAATAGCTCTTGCGGCATACATGGCATATTTCGTTCTTCCCTCAGTTTCTCTGGATTCAGGTGTCTATGGGGCATACGCTTCCTACATCAGTGCAGACGGAGCCTTTAATTTAGACTATGCATTTCTTCTTGCAGGAGAAGCCCTTATTGGAATCATCATGGGATTTTTTATAAATGTGATTTTTGGAGCCTTTAGTTCCGCAGGTCAGTTTTTTTCTCATCAGATGGGACTTGCTGTTGCTTCTGCCTATGATTCCCTTAATCAGGTTGAAAACCCCCTTATGGGCGAATTCTTTAACTTTGCGGCCCTCCTTGTATTTTTACAGAACCACTGGTTTCAGGAAATTTTTCTTGGTGCGTTAAAGACAAGTTTTTCTTCGCTTAATGCATTTTCAATTGTAAACCATCAGGGACAACTTTTAACCTTTATGCTGTCTTCCCTTACCAGCCTTTTTACAAATGCCCTTGTTCTTGCCCTTCCCATAATGGGAACTCTGTTTTTAATAAATGTTACCATGGGCATTCTTTCAAAGGCCGCGCCTCAGATGAATCTTATTTCTGACGGATTCCCCATCCTGCTTCTGATGGGATACTTTATTATAATAATTCTGCTTCCCTATCTGTGCGACTTCTTTACGGAATGTTTTGTTTCTGGCTACCGTTCTCTTGAACGGCTCTTTGTTAGTCTTGGCGGAGGAGGCATTTAGTGCAGAGTCTTGACTTACAGTGGTTTGCACCCGATGACAACAAGGAAGACCGTACCGAGGAAGCCTCTGAGTATAAACTTCGTAAGGCCAGAGAAGAGGGGCGCATTGCAAAGAGTCAGGACCTTAACGGTTCCATTGTATTTCTTTTTTGTGCAGTGCTTTTAGTTTTTCTTGGTCCATGGGTAGAAAAGCGTCTAGAAGAAATACTCTACTTTTTCTTTAACCGCATAACCGCAAGCAATATAGATGACGGAACCTTTGCCTACGCCTGTTTAAGGTGTCTTCTTTTTTGCGTAATTCCCTTTGCCGCCGTAGGATTTTTGGCTGGTGTCGTGGTAAATGTTGTGCAGAACAAGGGCTTCATTTTTACCACAAAGACAATCACTCCAAAGTTTAATAAAATTGTTCCCCACTTTGGCGAATACCTTAAGAGAACTCTTTTTTCTGTCCGAGGCGTCTTCAACATTGTAAAGTCTATCTTTAAAGTTATAGTTATTGCTCTTATTGCATTTGTAATTATAAGGCGCAATCTTCCCGTTACTCTGGAATTTCTTCACACTGGAGGACCTCGTCTTGCCATGCAGCAACTTGCAGGAATTATTGCCAGACTTCTTCTTGTTTCTGCTGTAGTCCTTCTTGTTTTTGGAGTGTTGGACTATGTGGTTCAGAGCAGGGAGTTTAAAAAAGAAATGCGCATGACCAAGCAGGAAGTAAAGCAGGAATACAAGGAGATGGAAGGTGATCCCGAAGTTAAGAGCCACCTTGAGTCTGCGCAGAAAAACCTTCTTAGGGCAAATATGCCTAAGGCAGTTAGGGAATCTGATGTAGTCATTACAAACCCAACCCATTATGCCGTTGCCCTGCAGTGGAGGAGGGGAAGAAAGGAGTCTCCTGAACTTACCGCAAAGGGTGTTGACCTTACGGCTCAGAATATGAAAAAAATTGCCCGTGAGGCGGATGTCCCAGTTGTAGAAAACAGGCCTTTGGCCCGAAGTCTCTATACAGAAGTTGAAATTGGTGATACAATACCTAATGACTATTTGCGTGCTGTTGCAACAGTATATGCGCAGATTGACTATATGAATAAAAATAATGACGGCAAAAGGGGATAGCGCGTCGGAATACCGGAGTGCATGCCGTATAAAAAATTGATGGGGTGGGATAGACATGCCTGAAACTCAAATGAGTACTAGGGAAAAAATTTTCTCTTTTGTAAGCAACAATCTAGTTGCGGTGGCGGTAGTCATCGTTGTTCTATTCATGTTTCTTCCTCTTCCAAAAACTCTCATAGACATAGGCATGGTGGTAAATCTTGCAGCTTCCCTAATTATTCTGCTTACCGTTGTGTACATGCGAAATGCGGCAGACTTTTCTTCCTTTCCCCGGGTGGTTCAGTTTGCAACCATGTTCGGACTGGGACTGAACATTTCTTCTACGCGAAACATACTTATGCAGCACGACATGTCTAACCAGAGCGAAATGGTAAAGACATTTGCTGACATTGTTGCAGGCGACAGTCTTGTAATAGGATTTGTCATATTCATCATACTGATTGTGGTTCAGGTTCTTGTTGTTACCAAGGGAGCGGAAAGAGTTTCCGAAGTAAAGGCTAGGTTTACTTTGGACGCAATGAACAACAAGATGTTTGACATTCAGAATGACCTTAATGCTGGAATAATCAGCGAAGCGGAGGCTGCAAAAAGAAAGAGCCTGATCAGACGCGAGGTTGACTTTTATTCTGCCATGGACGGTTCTTCAAAATTCGTAAGCGGAAATGTTAAGGCTGGAATCTTCATTACAGTTGTAAACCTTATAGGTGGAATTGTAAGCGGTACCGTTCCTGCCTTGGGCGGCAATCTTGGCATAATGGATGCCCTTAATGTTTATGCAAAACTTACCATTGGCGACGGACTTATGAGTCAACTTCCTTCAATCATGGTTTCTTTTGCAACTGGACTTCTTATTACTGGCTCCAATTCCGAAGAGGGACTTACAGATCAGCTTAAAAACGAGTTTACCCTTAACGGAACAATTTACATAATTGTAGGCGTAACGCTTGCAGTTCTTTCTCTTGCCTTCCACAATCGTTCTTCTATCGTTCTTCTTCCTGTAGGAGGACTTTTTATTTTCTTTGGAATAAGGATGCAGAGGGCTCAGGAAGCAGAGCTTGTTCACGAAAAAGAGGTAGCCGCAAATGCAAATGCTGGAAAGCAGACTGGGACTTCTCCTGACAATGTTTCTCCTGTGGTAATGCCCGAACCTCTTGCGCTAGAGGTGGGGTATGCCCTTGTGCCTTTGGTTGACAAGGAAAAGGGTGCGGAACTTCTTGAACGAGTTACAAGAGTGCGAAGAGAGTCTGCCCTAGATCTGGGACTTGTCATGCCTAAAATCCGCATAAGGGACAACATGACCCTTGACCCTGAGACTTATTCATTTAAAATCCGCGGCATAGAAGTTGGACGGAGCAAACTTAAGCCTGGCTACTACATGTGTCTTAACAACGGAACAGTAATGCCCGGTAAGGAAATTCCAGGAGAGGCTACTGTAGACCCAGCCTTTGGAATGCCTGCCATCTGGCTGCCCGAAGCAAAGCGTATTGATGCGGAAAAGGCTGGCTATGCTGTTGTGGATCCTCCTACAATTGTTGCAACTCACCTTACCGAAATTATCAGACGGAATGCGGCTGACATTCTTACCAGACAGGAAGTTAGCGAGATTATAGAAAAGGTTAAGGAAACAAATCCTGTTGTGGTTGATGAAGTTCTTTCTGGAAAGAACAGCTTTACATATGGCGAAATTGAGACTGTGCTCAAGAATCTGCTTAGCGAACAGGTGAGCATAAGGAACATGGTGGTAATTTTGGAAACCCTTTCCAACTACGCACCCATTACAAAAAATCCTTGGTCACTTACCGAAAAGGTTCGTGAGGCTTTGGGCTCGCAAATATGTCTTCAGTACTGCGACGATGACAAGGTTCTTCGCGTTCTTACCATACAGCAGTCCTTGTGCGAAAACATACTACAGAAGGCTATTACCGACGGAGTAAACAAACCTCAGGTAGGCTTCTCTCCCGCGGAAGGAAGTGCTTTTATAAGGGCTGTAACTGGTGCTGTGGCTTCCCTTTCTGACAAGCGCTACTATCCGGTAATTATGTGTCCATCTCAGGTGCGCATACTGGTTAAGTCTGCAATAGAGAGAGAGTGTCCGGGAGTTGTAGTCCTGTCTACCAACGAAGTTATTGCGGCTGGACCGTCTATAAAACTAGAGTCTGTGGGAGAAATAAATGTATAACGGAAAAATTGCTGATGTGGAACAGTCTATCATTAAGGCCCCCTCAAAAGATGAATGCCAGAGGATTCTTTATAAAAGATACGGCACTTCTTATAAAATAGACAAATGGGAAAAAACCCTTAGCCCTGGTTTTTTAGGATTCGGACAGAAGGAAATTGTTCAGGCTTTCTATCATCTTGTTCCCGAAAAGCCTGTGGAGATTCTTTCTAAAAAAAATACATCTAGCCTTACAAAAGAAGAGGCCTTGGAAAATATAGAGCAGATTCGTTCAAGAATGGACTTAGGACAGACTGCTTCTGCTGACCTTCTTTCTGATTTTATGAAAAACAGGGACGCACTCCTAAAGAAAAATGAGCCTGCCCTTACCAGCGCCCAGTTGGGTCAGATTGCGGAACAGTTGGAGCAACTTAAAAAAAACATGGAGCAGGTAAACAGGGCTGTAAACGAAGGAAAACTTTCTTCAAAGAATGTGCCCCCTACAATAGTCCGCATAGAAAAAATTCTTGCCGATAATGAATTTACTCCTTCATTCATAAAGACAATTTCTGAAAAGGTTCGGTCAGAATTTAGCCTTGAACAGCTGGAAGATTTTGATGCTGTTGAATCTGCCGTGGTAGACTGGATTGGAGAAAGCATTCACATTGCAGAAGAGCCTCCTGCAAGACGCCCCCATGTAATAGTTATTGTTGGACCTACGGGAGTGGGTAAGACTACCACCATTGCAAAAATGGCGGCATCCCTCATAGTAAAGTCTAAGGAAAGCGACGGTCCCAGACCAAAGGTAAAACTTATCACTACAGACTACATGAGAGTTGGAGCTCTTAGCATGCTGGAAACCTACGGCGGCATTATGGACATGAGCGTAGACAAGGCGGAATCTGCGGATGTGGTTAAGGCTCTGTATACAAGATACCGCTCTGGTACGGACTACATCTTTATAGACACTAGCGGACTAAGCCCCAAGGACTATACCAACATTGCTGTAATGCGTTCCATTCTTGATGTGCCTTCCATGCATGCGGATGTATATCTTGCAGTTACCGCAAGTACAAAGGCTTCTGATCTTGAAGCCATAATCAGAAACTACGAGCAGTTTAATTTTAGGAGCGTCATAATAACAAAGTATGACGAAACCACTTCTTACGGCAATGTGCTCAGTGTGCTTGCCGAAAAGGGTAAGAAAATATCTTGGATTACAACAGGACAGGAAGTTACTTCCTGCTTTGAGCGTGCAAATCCAGCGCGCTTTCTTATGGATCTTGACGGCTTCCGCAAGGATGAGGAGCATATCAAGGAAAAATTTGACTACAAGCCGGATACGGAAGAAGCATAATAGGAGAACAATATGGAAGAACAGGCAGAAGAACTGCGGGCACTTATGGAAGACAAGGTGTCCAAAAAATCTAAGGAGCATAAGACTCGCATCATAGCCATTACATCGGGAAAGGGTGGCGTAGGTAAGACAAATCTTGCCGTTAACATGGCCATTGCCTATGCTCAGATAGGAAAGAAAGTCATCCTTATAGACGGTGACCTGGGAATGGCAAATGTAAATGTCCTCCTGAACATAGTTCCCCAGTACAACCTAATGCAGGTAATAAATAATCAGAAAAAGATGAGCGAAATCATCCTTGACACCGAATTCGGCATAAAGTTTATTGCAGGCGCAAACGGCTTTTCAAAAATTGCAAACCTGTCTGTGGAAGAACTTAATCACTTTGCAGAAGAATTTTCTTCACTTTCCAGTGCCGACATAATCATCATAGATACTGGTGCTGGTATTGCAAACAATGTACTTCAGTTTGTTGCCGCCGCTGATGAAGTGTATGTAGTGACTACTCCTGAGCCCACTGCAATTACAGATGCATACGGAATCATCAAGATTATTACTACTGAACTTATGAACAGGGAAATAAACCTTAAGCTTCTTGTAAACAGGGTTCATTCGGCAGACGAGGGCAAGCGCATAAGTGAACGAATAATTACGATTGTTGGTCAGTTCCTTAACTACAAGGTTGACTACATAGGTTTTGTTTATGACGACCCTGTTGTTCAAGCTTCGGTAATTAGGCAGAAGCCTTTCATGGTTGTTAATCCTACTTCAAAGCCTGCAGTTTGCCTTAAGCACATTGTAGGACGCATAGAAAAGACTGACATTAACGGTTCGGAGGGTGTAAAGAGCTTTCTTAAAAAATTTATTGGTGGCGGAAAAAACAAGTGATTGACCTTGACCTAGCCGACATTTTGCCGTATCATTACACTAGGGTATGGGAGGGCTGTTAATGCCAAAACTGAAACACATATATGTACCGGCAGTTATTGGATTTGTCCTTTCATTTCTCATAAGCTTAATTGCAACTCACCATTTTTTTCGCGCCTTGATGCGTGCAGGTATTTGGGCGGTTGCATGTGCGGCCCTTGGAGCACTTGTTTCCTTTATATTTGAGAAATTTTTGTCCGAGGGGCTGAATGCTGAGCCTTCCTCTACGGGTGAAAAAGTTGCTCCTGTGGGAAGTAATATAGACATTACCATTTCCGATGAGGAACTTACTCCTGACGAGTCTGGTCCTCAGTTTGCCGTTTCTAAGGAAGTGACGGCACCGCTTTCTGGCGTAAGGGACGGTTCAAGTCTTTCGGGACGGCAGAGCCCTGTTACAGAGACTGAAAGACCTGTGGCACCAAAAGCGCCTGTGGGTACGACCATTGAGCCTTTGGCAGAAAGTGAAGGGGCTGCTTTAGGAGGAGCGTCTGGAAAAGTTTCGGCTTCATCTTCTGGTGGAGGGAGTTCTTCTCCAGAGCCTGCTTCTGGCTTTACTCCTGTAAATCTTGCAGGGGAAAGAGTTCAGTCGGCAACGGTAGAGGCTGCTGGCGTTCAGTCTGCTTCTCCGTCCTTACAGACAGCTCCTTCGGAATCTGGGGCGGCCTCTGCTTCTGACGGTGATGTGGAAGATTTGGATGAGCTTCCAGAAATTGGTGAGCTTAATTTGGTTGGTTCTGATTCCATTGTGGAAGACAGTGACTTTGCAGAAGAAGGAGCGCGGCCTGTTAACTCCCGCGCAGAGTTTGCCGACGGTTCAAGTCCTGCTTCTCAGGATGCAGAGACAATGGCAAAGGCAATACGAACGCTTTTAAAACGGGAAGATTAGAAGGTTCTTTCTAAAAAATATAAAGGGTGTGGAGAATGGGAACATCGCTTGCAGAAGAAAAAACAGAAGACGAACTCTGGCAGGAATTTAAAAAGACAAAATCTCCGGCGCTTCGTGACAAATTTATCAGGCAGTATATGCCCCTTGTTAAATATGTTGCGGGTAAGGTATCTACGGGTTTGCCTGACAGCGTTGAATTCGATGACCTTGTAGGCTTTGGTCAGTTTGGTCTGCTGGACGCAATAAATAAATTCGATCCCGACAAGAATGTCAAGTTCAAGACTTATGCTGTTACAAGAATTCGCGGAGCCATTTTTGACGAACTTCGTGAGCTTGACTGGGTTCCCCGTTCCGTGCGCCAGAAGTCTCGCGAAATAGAAGAAACAATTGTAGATTTGGAAGCCCGCCTTGGCAGAACCGCTAGCGATGCCGAAATTGCAGAAGCCATGGGCATGACGGAAAGTGAATATCAGACTACAGTAATGAAGGTAAGCGGAACAAGTGTGCTTTCACTTAACGATGTGTGGTATTCTGGTGACGATTCTGATCACATGTCAATTGGCGACAGCATAGAAGCTCCCAACAGTTTAAATCCTGATGTTATTGTTGAAAGAGAAGAAATCCGCAAGGTAATAATTCAGGCCATTAACGAACTTCCCCAGAACGAAAAAATGGTAATAGTTCTTTACTACCACGAGGACTTGACATTTAAGGAAATTGGTCAGGTTCTTAATGTAAGCGAAAGCCGTATTTCCCAGTTGCATTCAAAAGCCAACCTTAGGCTTAGGGCAAAACTTACCAGCCTTAAGAAGGGCATTTTCTAAGGGAGTGTGCCAATGGTTACGCTGGACAGAATTCGCCTGGACATGGAAAAGCAACTCGCCGTTGACAAGGACATTAACAGTGTTGAGGTTCTTGCCTATAGCATAGAGGAAGCCCTGGCAGATGCCGCTGTTCAGCTTGAAACCACAGTTCCCAATCTTGAATACGAAGTTGTGGAAAAAGGTTTTGCAGGAGTCATGGGATTGGCTCGTAAACCTTGGAAGTTGCGCATTTACGAAAATCCAAAAGGTGTTCAGAAAAAGAAGGAAGCCGCCGCCGCAGCAGCCGCTTTTGCTGGTCAGATGGAAGAAGAAGAAAAAATTGTGGATACCGACGGACTCTTTTATGTTCGCCACTTTGGTTCTTCCATCTACCTCAAGGTTGTGCTTCCTGTGGGTAACGGACGCCCTGTTTCTGAACGGGATGTTTTTGCAGAAGCCCGCCGTGCAGACACACTTTCTTTGGACGAAGACAAGGTTCGCTCTCTGTGTTCTTCTGGAACTGAAGACGGATATATTTCTATTGGTGAATACAAGCATGAGGGAGCAGGAGACGCACTTCTTGCAGTTGATGTTGCCCGTGACGAAATGAAGGCTTCCATTACTGTTTCTCCTCCTGGAATGAGCGGTGCAGAAATTTCTGCTGAATCCATAGAAGCTGCCCTTAAACTGCAGGGTGTTGTTGCAGGAATTGACAAAAAGAAGATTTCAGAATTTGTAGACAATCCTGTTTACAATGTACCTTACGAGGTTGCGGCTGCTGTAATGCCCATAGACGGACGGGACGCCTACATTTCTTACAACTTTGAAACAGATCGCTCCAAACTTCGCCTTAAAGAAACAGACACAGGTCAGATTGACTTTAAGGAACTTAATCTTATACAGAATGTCGTGGCCGGTCAGCCACTGGCACAGAAAATGCTTCCCCAAAAGGGCAAAGGCGGTCAGACAATCATGGGCCGCTATCTGGAAGCAAAGAACGGAAAGGACATACCTATTCCCATTGGAGCGAATGTTCACATAGACACTGATGGCGTAACTGTGGTTGCAGACAAAAATGGTCAGGTTATGCTTATTGGCGACAAAATTACCGTAGAAGAAGTTTACGAAGTTCCCGGTGTTAACATTAAGACAGGAAACATTACCTTTATGGGAACCGTTGTATGCCGTGGCAATGTGGAAGACGGATTTAACATTAAGGCTGACGGTAACATAGAAATTTACGGCTCTGTAGGAAACTGTAAAATTGAGGCTGAAGGCGACATTGTTATTTCTCAGGGTGTTATGGGACGCGACGAGGGCGAAATCTCTACACCAAAGAATGTTTGGGCTCGTTTTATTCAGAATGCAAAAGTTGAGGCTGGTGAGGACATTGTTGTAAATGACAACATAATGAACAGCAATGTTACCGCAATGCACAAGATTCTTCTTAAGGGTAAGCGCGCTCAGATTATTGGCGGTCACCTCTTTGCAACAGAGGAAATTTCTGCAAAGAACATTGGTGCGGCTGGTGGCGGTACGGAAACCATTCTTGAGGTAGGCTTTGATCCCAAGGCTAAGCAGCGTCTTATGGAACTTCAGGAACTTCAGGCGACTATTGTAAAAGAACTGGAAGAAGTTGACCTTAACATAAACAACCTTGAAGGTCAGAAGAAAGTGCGAAAATCCCTTCCTAAGGAAAAGGAAGAAGCTCTTAAGAAATTCTTGGCTCGAAAGGGAGAAATCGTCGAAATCAACGAGTCCTATTCTTCGGAAATAAATCAGATTCAGGAACGCCTCCGTGAACTTAAGGTTGTTGGTCGTGTAAATGCCAGCGGAAATGTGTACCCAGGTGTAAAGATTTTTGTCCGTGACGAAAAGGATGAAGTAAAGAACGAAGTAAAGGCTGTGTCATTCTATTACGAAAACGGATTTGTCCGTCGAGGAAAGTATGATCCGTCTCAGGTAACGGAACAGGTGAGGGATCCCGATGGCTATTCATCCAATTGACATGTCAACCATCTATGCCCAGATGGATAATGTTGCAAAGTATTCCGCTTCTCAGAATCAGCTTTCCCAAACGGCAAGCATAATCGCAAACACTCAGGGGGCAAACGAAACCGTTCAAAAGTCTCAGGAAGTTCAGCAGGTTGCAGAAGACGGTACTGAAATAGCCACAAAAGTAAATCCCGACGGAAAGAACAATGAAGAAGGGCAGGGTGAGTCTGAAAAGGGCAGAAAGAACAGGTCTAGTCAGGAAGAAGAGCCTGCTCCTCGCCAGTGGGAAATAAAAGATCCCCGTGTTGGAAATTTAATAGACATTGCAAGGTAATTTAAAATGGGCGTAATTATAGTTTCTTCACTTCTGATTTTTGCAAATATTATTGTGTGGATTGTGCTTGCCGTAAGGGCCAAGAGTATTTTTACTCCAGAACATTCCGCAGAGGAGTTTAAGGACGCCATAAATGCCATAGTCAAGGACTTAAATTCCACTACCGAGCGAGACATAAATCTTTTTGACGACAGAATAAGACAGTTTAAGCAGGTTTCTGCCGAAGCCGACCGCCGCGTAAAAATTCTAAGGCAAGAACTTGAAACTGCAGAAAAATCAAAAATCCTTACAGAACAGATTGAAGCCTCAAGAAACCTTGTAAAGGAGAATGCTTTTGCAGACACTTCCAAGGAAAAGCCTAAAAAGACCAAATCCTCCCCCAAGTCTTCTAGGGTAAAGGCCTCCGCCTCTCCTGTAGATAAGTATATGTCCGAGCAGATGCAGGGTAATCTCTTTATTTCTCCCGAAGTAGTTGATGACGACAATCTTCCCCTTCAGGTTCCTGTAAGCGAGGGTGTAAGTTCTGCAGAACAGAGGGCCCTTTTTGGTTCTTCTTCTGAACGCAGCATTCCTGTAGTAAGGCCTCCTGAGTATTTGGCTGACATTCCTGCAAAAAAGGAGAAGCCTAAAGATTTTAACACTCTGGTTAGGGAAAAACACGAGGAAGGTAAAAATATCTCGGAAATTGCTTCGGAACTGGGCTCTAGCGTACAGGAAGTGCGCCTTTCCCTTATACTAGGCTCCCGGTAAACATTTGAAGAATTTGGGTAAGAATTCTCTTGAAATTTCGTGAAAATCGGTTATACTATAAGGGATATGTCTAGGCTTACTTTTAAGGAAAACATTTTTGGGCTTCTTTCTGATGGAACAGAAGTACACCTATATACAGTATCCAACGGTTCCATGTCTTTTTCCTGTTCGGATTACGGCTGCACCGTTACAAGCATAAATCTTCCAGAAAAAAACAAGTGCTCGTCCGACATTCTTCTGGGATATTCTTCTCTTGACGGATTTTTAAACAGCGATCTTTGCTTTGGTACTGTTGTTGGACGCTTTGCAAACCGCATAGGTGGTGCTTCCTTTAGCCTTGACGGAAAAACCTATCAGCTTGACAAGAATGACGCAGAAATAAACACCCTTCATGGGGGATTTGACCGTTACGAAAAAAAGATGTGGACTGCAAAAAGGGCAAGTTCTAAGTACGGCTTGGGAGTTCGCTTTACTCGGCTTAGTCCCGACGGAGAACAGGGCTTTCCTGGTAACCTTACTGCTTCGGTTGCATACTTTTTGGGCGAAGACAATACAATCACCATGGAATACAATGGGGTAACAGATAAGGCGACTCCTGTAAATCTTACAAATCACGCCTACTTTAATCTTAAGGGATACAACGGAGGTCCCGTAGACAGACACCTTCTTTCTATGGACTGTCCTTCCTACCTTGAGGTTGACAAAAACCTTATTCCTACGGGAAAGAAAATTTCTGTAAGCGGAACAGCCTACGACTTTACCCAGCCCAAAGAAATGGGAAAAGATATTTCAAGTATACAGTACGGATACGACAACTGCTTTGTACTTGCAAAGCCTTCTACAGACGGTAAGCCTGTGGAATTTGCCACTGTAAAGGAGCCTGTTAGCGGAAGGGTAATGCATGTTGCCACAACTCTTCCTGGAGTTCAGTTTTATACTGCAAACTGGATTGACGGCGAAAAGGGCAAGCAGGGATTTGTCTATTCCAAACACGGAGCATTCTGTCTGGAGACTCAGTTCTTCCCAGATTCTCCTAACAAACAGGATTTTCCTTCCAGCATACTAAGGCCGGAAGATGAATATCATCATATAACTCAATACAGGTTTGAGTTTTAATACACTTTATAGAGAGGTCATAATGGACGTCCAGTTACAAGAACTGATCGACAAGATCAAAAAAGATGGTGTTGCCAGCGCAGAGACTTCTGCCCAGCATATTGTTGCAGAGGCCGAAAAAAAGGCAAAGGCGATAATCAGTGAGGCTGAAGAAAAGGCCGAAGGCATCATTAAGAATGCAAAGTCTGAAACGGCTCGCATGGAAAAAGCAAGCGAAGACGCCATTACTCAGGCAGGCCGCAATTTGCTCATTTCGTTCCGCGATGGAATTACAAACGAACTGACGGCTCTTGTTCAGGAAGAAACGGAAAAGGCCTACGACAAGGATCTGCTTAAGAAAATCATTCCTGAAACAGTAAAGGCATGGACTGCAAACACTGACGCAAAGGATGTGTCTGTCCTGCTTCCTTCAAAAGACCTGAAGGCGTTGGAATCAAACCTTAAGACTGCACTTAAAGCACAGATTTCTAAGGGATTGGAAATAAAGGGTGACGCTTCCCTGTCTTCTGGATTCAGAATTGGCTCCAAGGACGGAAGTGCATTCTATGACTTTTCTGCAGAGGAAGTCGCAAATCTCTTTAGCGCATACCTTAACCCTAAGACCACAGAGCTTATGAAGAACGCCGCAAGTGGCATTCCTTCCGAAAAGCCTGCAGCCGCCGTAAAGGAGACTTTGGAAAAGGTTAAGGAAACAGCAGGCAAGGTAGCCAAGGCCACAGAAAAGAAAGTTTCTGCCGCTGCAAAGACTGTTGCAAAAAAAGCCGCTGACGCAAAAAAGGCAGTGAAGGGTAAGAAATAGTGGAACACCTCTATTATTTAGTGGCACAGCTTCCAGCCTTCTCTGCAACTCAGGATCAGAAGCTGCCCATTACGAGTGCATATTTCTTGGACCTCTGTACGCGCTTTATGTCTCCAGAAGCGGCAAATGCTGTACGCAACCTGTCGCTGGAGCCTCCTCTTGACGCAACTGAAAGCACTGGTTCCCAATTCCTTGATGCATGGTACACAAAGGAGCGGAATCTTCGTCTTGCACTTGCTCAGATAAGGGCGCTTAAAATGAAGAAAGAAGCCAAGGATATTCCCATTACTTCTGACGGCGAGGTTATTCAGGCCGCACGCACTGCAACCGGTATGGACAGTCCTCTTTCGGCAGAGCAGTTCCTTAACGAATACCGTATTGGTGTTCTGGACAAGCTTGCTCCGCTGGATCAGTTTTCTGTTGATGCCGTGTACAACTACGGACTGCGCCTTATGCTTGCCGAGCGGATGAAGAAATTCAACCGTGACGAAGGTTTGGCTTCTTATCATACAATTTACGAAGAGATTCTTGGAGAAACGAAATGACTGATACTAAAGGAAAAGTCGTTGCCGTAAACGGTAACATGGTTTCCGTCGAATTTACAGGTTCCGTCGCTTTGAACGAAGTTGGCTATGTAAAAGTAGGCACGCAGAACCTTAAAGGCGAGGTTATCCGCATTAGGGGCAACACATGCCAGATGCAGATTTATGAAATGACAAAGGGTATTTCTACGGACTGTACTGTAGAGTTTACCGGAGATTTGCTTAGCGTAGAAGTTGGACCGGGACTTTTGGGTCAGGTTTATGACGGACTCCAGAATCCGCTTCCCCTTCTTGCAGAGCATTCTGGATACTTCCTTGAACGAGGTGTATATCTTCCCGCCCTTGACGAAAAGAAAAAGTGGGAATTTACTCCTGTTGCAAAGGAAGGTGCAAAGGTAAGCGCAGGTGACTGCATTGGTACTGTTCCCGAAGGACCTTTTACTCATAAGATTCAGGTGCCCTACACATTCCTTGGAACCTACACTGTAAAGAAGGTTGCAAAAAAGGGCAGCTACACAATTCACGAGACAATGGCAACTCTTGTTGACGCAAAGGGTAAGAGCCACGATGTTTGCATGAGCTTTAAGTGGCCAGTAAAGCGTGCAGTTGACTGCTATGCCGAACGCCTTAAGCCTAGCGATCCTATGGTAACAAAGGTTCGCCTTATCGACACCTTCTTCCCAGTTGCAAAGGGTGGTACATACTGTATTCCTGGACCATTCGGTGCAGGTAAGACTGTTCTTCAGCATACCACAAGCCGTAACGCTGATGTTGACATTGTTATTATTGCAGCCTGTGGTGAACGAGCTGGTGAAGTTGTAGAAACCCTTACGGAATTCCCAGAGCTTAAGGACCCCCGTACTGGTCGTTCTCTTATGGAACGCACCATCATCATTTGTAATACTTCTTCAATGCCGGTTGCATCTCGCGAAGCATCCTGCTACACAGGTGTTACCCTTGCAGAGTATTACCGTCAAATGGGACTTCATGTTCTTCTTCTTGCAGACTCAACAAGCCGTTGGGCTCAGGCAATGCGCGAAATGTCTGGTCGTTTGGAAGAGATTCCTGGTGAAGAGGCATTCCCTGCATACCTTGAATCAACAATTGCTTCATTCTACGAAAGGGCTGGTATTGTACGCCTTAAGGACGGCACTACAGGTTCAGTTACAATCGGTGGTACGGTAAGTCCTGCTGGTGGTAACTTTGAAGAGCCTGTTACCCAGGCAACACTTAAGGTTGTTGGCGCATTCCACGGACTTTCTCGCGAGCGTTCCGATGCCCGTCGTTATCCCTCAATTGACCCTCTGGATTCATGGTCAAAGTATGAGTCAATCATTCCTGCAAAACTGGTTGAATATGCCCGTGGCGTCTACAGGCGTGGCGCAGAAGTCAATCAGATGATGAAGGTTGTTGGCGAAGAGGGTACAAGCCTTGACGACTTTATGCTCTACCTTAAGAGCGAATTCCTTGATGCCGTTTACATGCAGCAGGATAGCTTTGACGACATTGAAGGTGCTTCAAGTGTAGAACGACAGAACTATGTGTTCCGAAAAATCGTTACGATTCTTGGCTCTAGTTTTGCTGTTAAGGAAAAGGACGAGGCCCGTAGCTTCTTCAACAACTTAAGGCAGAACTTCATCGACATGAACTACAAAGAGTTCAATACAAAAGATTTTGATGCGGCAGAAAAAGCCGTTGACAAAACATACTCTGACAAGGGCGGAGAGCTGGGTGCGGAAGCCAAAGCACTGCTCAAGGACGGTGAGTAATGAACAAGGTATACAGCAAAATAGACAGCATTAACGGTAGCGTTATTACCGTCCGTGCAAAGGGAGTAAAACTGAACGAACTGGCAGAAATCCAGACCCGCTTCGGAAAATCTCTTGCAGAAGTTAACAAAATTGACGGCGATGTAGTTTCGCTTCAGGTTTTTGCAGGCGGACGAGGTGTTGCAACAAACGACCAGATTCGCTTCCTTGGAAACGAAATGAAGGTTTCATTCAGTGAAAATCTTCTAGGACGAATTTTCAACGGTTCTGCAGAACCTCGTGACCATGGTCCAGCTCTTGTAGAAAATCTTGTTGAAATTGGTGGTCCTTCTGTTAACCCATCTAAGCGTATTACGCCTAACCGCATGATTCGTACTGGTATTCCAATGATTGACATCTTTAACACTTTGGTTGTGTCTCAGAAGCTTCCAATCTTCTCAATCTCTGGTGAACCCTACAACCAGCTTCTTGCCCGTATTGCTATGCAGGCTGAAGTTGATGTAATTGTTCTTGGCGGCATGGGTCTTAAATACGACGACTACCTTTTCTTTAAGAACACTTTGGAAGAGGGTGGAGCTCTTTCTAAGACCGTTATGTTTATTCATACTGCTGCAGACCCGACTGTAGAGTGTATGAAGATTCCTGACCTTTCACTTGCAGTTGCCGAGCAGTTTGCCCTTCAGGGTAAGGATGTTCTTGTCCTTCTTACAGACATGACAAACTTCGCTGACTCCATGAAGGAAATTGCAATTACTCAGGAACAGGTTCCTTCAAACCGTGGTTATCCTGGAGATTTGTATTCTCAGCTTGCAAGCCGTTACGAAAAAGCAGTTGACTTCTCTGATTCAGGTTCTGTAACAATTCTTGCAGTTACCACAATGCCTGGTGACGATGTTACTCACCCTGTTCCAGATAACACCGGTTACATTACCGAAGGTCAGTTCTACCTTAAGGGCGGACACATTGAACCCTTTGGCTCACTGTCTCGTCTTAAGCAGAATGTAAACAACAAGACCCGCAAAGACCACCGCGCTCTTATGGACAACATGATTCGTCTGTACAGCCAGTACCGCGACACACTTGAAAAAAAGAGCATGGGCTTTGCAATGAGTGAATGGGATGCAAAACTCCTTAAATACGGTGAGCTTTTTGAAAAGCAGATGATGGACTTAAGTGTTAACATTCCGCTGGAAGAAGCTCTTGATAACGGTTGGAAAATTCTTGCCGCATGTTTTGAAAAGCAAGAAACAGGTCTCAAAACAGAATTGATTGATCAGTTCTGGCCAAAGGCATGAGGTAAAGATGGCAAAAATCAAGCTGACTAAAAATGAGCAGAAGGCACAGAAAGACGCACTCAAAATGTATGAGCGCTACCTTCCTACGCTTACGCTCAAAAAACAGCAGCTGCAGTCTGAGATTCGCACAATAGACGAAAAGGCAAAATCCGTCCGTGCCGAAAAACAGGCATTGGAAGAAGACTTTCAGAAGTGGATTTCCGTCTTCGGCGAAAAAGAAGCCTTTAAGCCCGGTATGGTGACAGTTAAAAACATCAAAAAGGGCTGGGGCAACATTGCCGGAGTCAAGATTCCCATTTACGAAGGTGCCGACTTTGGACGCGGAGACTATGACTTGTATTCCACACCACTGTGGATAGACATGGCTGCTGACCGAATGGAAAAGGAACTGGAACTTGACCTTGAGGCCGAAGTGCTTGACGAGCAGGTAAGGCTCCTTTCCCAGGAATTGAGGACTACGACACAACGCGTTAACCTGTTTGAAAAGGTAAAGATTCCCGAAACAAAACGCAACATCAAGAAGATTGGTGTGTTTTTGGGAGACGAGCAGGTTGCGGCTGTTGTTCGCTCAAAGATTTCAAAGAAAAAACTTCAGGCTGCTTCTGAACAGGAAGAAGAACTTGATGAAACACCAAAGGCAAAAGGCAAGGGGGCTAAAAAATGATTGAACCCATGAAAAAGGTCTCCATTGTCGTGCTTGACTCTACGCGCCGGGAATCGGTAAAGCAACTCCGCAAGTTGGGTCTTGTTCACCTTGAGGAACTTACTGGCTCTGGTCCCGTACTGCAGGCGTTTAAAGAAGCATCTCAGGAAACCGAAAAGGCTCTTGGCATTTTGGAAGAGGTAAAACTTTCTAAGAAGCAGGCTGCCGTTCAGGAATCCCTTACGAATGTTTCTTCTCCTCGCGAAAAGGCGCAGGAAATAATCGGCTTAAGCGACCGCAAGAAGACTCTTCTTGACCGCATTGCCCAAGACACTCAGGAATTGGAGCGACTTTCTGCATGGGGTACAGTAGACCCTGCTGATTTTGTTGCCCTTGCCCAAAAAGGAACTTTCCTCTACATGTATGAAATTCCCGAAAGCAAGTACTTCCTGATTGACGACAGCGTAAAGACCATTCTAGTAAACCGCTCACAGGGCATAGTACGCTTCCTTCTTGTTTCAGAGGAGGAGGTTCTTGAGCGACCTGCAGCACTTCCACCTGAAGCCTATGCAGTTCCGCTTCCTGCTTCTTCTACCGAGCAGATTGCATCTAGCATAGCGGATGCGGAAAGGGAAATACTTGGCATAGAAAAGGAACTTGTAGCCAACAAGAAATATGTGCAGGCCCTTACAGCCTACCGAGAGTCTCTGGCTTCGGACATAGAGTTTGAGAATGTCTGTAGCGGAATGGGGCATGAGGAAGAAAGCGACACCCAGGACATTAACGCCCTTAGTGCCGAATCTGATGCAGAGGCTGATGCCGCTTCTAGAGAGGCGTCTGCAACGGCCTTGGCATGGCTTACTGGATATGTTCCCGTAAGTAGCTTTGAACCCTTCAAGACCGCATGTAGAGAAAACGGCTGGGCATATGCTGCTTCTGAGCCTGTGGACGACGATCCTGTTCCCACAAAGCTTAAGAACAACAAAATCGTAAGCCTTATTTATCCCCTCATGGACTTCCTGGATGTTACTCCCGGCTACCACGAGTTTGATATTTCGGGCTGGTTCCTGCTCTTCTTCTGCGTGTTCTTTGCAATGATTTTTGGAGATGCCTGTTACGGTGCAATTATTGCCCTCTTCGGACTTATCCTCTTGGCAAAGAGCAAAAAGAACGCAAGAAGTCTTCCCGTGTTGGTGACCATACTTGGTCTTTGTACCATGGCATGGGGAATCATGACATGTTCTTGGTTTGGCATTTCTACGGACAAACTTCCAGACTGGATGAAGGCAATTTCGTTCTATCCCATAAGTTCCGTAAAAAATCCGGAGCATTATTCCGACAACCAGAAGGTCTTCTGCTTTATGTTGGCACTGCTGCAGTTGAGCGTGGCCCATATAAAGTGCATGATTGCAGACAGAAAGAGCCTAAAATGTTTGGGCGACTTGGGTTCACTTATGCAGTTGTGGGGCATGTTCTATGTGGTAATGAACATGGTTGTTGACGGCGTAAGGTTCCCTCTGGCAGACAACGGAGCAAAGATTCCCGTGTTTGGAGGAGCATTCTCGCTTCCTTCCAACATTCCCCTTATTGCAATAGGAGTTTTGGGAGTGGGCTTTGTACTGAGCTTTATCTTCTCTAACTACGAGGGCAGTATAGGAAAGAGTATCCTTGAAAGTTGCAAGAACATAATCAGCGTGCTTTTGGGTGTAGTAAATGTCTTCTCGGACATTGTTTCCTACATCCGTCTGTGGGCTGTTGCTCTTGCTGGTGCGGCCATCAGCGAAACCGTAAATACAATGGCAGGACCCTGGCTTGGAAAACTGAGCCTGTTCGTTTTAGGAGTCATTTTGCTTGTGTTCGGTCACGGACTCAACATGATTCTTAATGTGCTTTCGGTTATCGTTCACGGTGTTCGTCTAAATACGCTGGAATTTTCCCAGCATTTGGGAATGGCATGGAGCGGAACAAAATACCGTCCCTTTGCCGAAAAATAGGTTTCCTCATAAGGGGGTGCTGTCAGTGCCCCTTGTGGAATATATAAATGAATTTAGTTAATTTTCCGCATTGTGCGGTTAAGGAGAAAACAGTATGAACTGGGGTATGATTGGTGCAGGTTTAGTTATGGGTATTGCCGCTATGGGTAGCGCAATTGGAATCGGAATTGCAGGACAGGGTGCAATTGGTGCTTGGAAGCGCTGTTACTTGAACAACAAGCCGGCTCCGTTCCTTTTGGTTGTTTTTGCAGGTGCTCCACTTACACAGACAATCTACGGATTCCTTCTTATGAACTCTCTGAAGTCAAAGGTAATTGAGGGTGCAATTGATCCGCTGTTCTCACTTGCTCTTGGTCTTGCTGCTGGTCTTGCAATGTGTATGTCTGCAATTGCTCAGGGTAAGGCTGGTGCTGCAGGTTCTGACGCTCTTGGCGAAACAGGCAAAGGCTTTACAAACTACATCATGGTTGTAGGTCTCTGCGAAACCGTTGCTCTGTTTGCAATGGTATTCGGACTTATTGCATAAGGCAACCTCTAAAAACTGTAACTTGAGGTTGCCGTCGAGTTTAAAAGCCCGAAATTGTGGGCTTTTAAACGTCGCATTTTCAAAGTTGCCTCTAAAAACTGAAGTTTTTAGAGGCTCCCATAAGCGGAATGTAAAAAAGTGCATGCAAATAAAAAAAGGGATGCACTTCACAAAAAAAAATGTGTACCCCTTAAAAATTAGGAAGAATTCTTTTTAGAAACTTAAGGAAACACTGATTAATTCCCCGCAAAAAACAGGAAATCTGTGGTATAATCGAATC